>Ga0307971_1000010_pt1 | contig 125046 bp, 129 predicted proteins | sample OrgLakmetagen714_FD_201820 | JGI IMG/M metagenome (GOLD analysis project Ga0307971, IMG submission 201820) | Saline water microbial communities from Organic Lake, Antarctica - #714 | ecosystem: Environmental > Aquatic > Non-marine Saline and Alkaline > Saline | place: Antarctica: Organic Lake... | reverse complement strand
GCGTGCATATTTTTGGAGGTAGAACCTGGGGAAATCAAGTTTGCCTAAAAATCTTTAATGCTAAAATTGTTTCGGTTTACGACAAAGATCGAAATGAAGCTCATTACTGCCAGTTCAAAGACCTCTCCTATATCTCGACTGATGAGCTCAACTACCTATCACTCAAGCTTATCAAATAAATTCAAGGATTTACTCTTTATTCCCGAAAAGATATTGTGAGACCCTTTATAATTTTTTTCTATTCCCTTAGTGCGTTTAGTATCTGTAACTCTAATTTAGAGATGCCTCTAACCGATTTTATCAGTGAGATGTCGCCTATTATAGATAAACCGTGGGCAGCCGCAAGTGAAGAACAGGTTTCAAGCTATAAATGTCAGAAAGTGGCTCTAACAAACAAAGAGATGGAAGAATATCTAGAAAAAAGTACAACTCTAAATCTGTCTCTAGACCTTCTTATCAACAAAAAAGAAACGCTCATAGAGCCAGCGATCAAAACAGATTTGTCTGTGTATCAAGCACAAAACTGTAAAGATGAAATTTGCAAAGCTAAAAAAATATTTGGTAAGACTCAAGGTGTAGAGCTGTTATACATGATTGAGAAGTATGGATTAAATGGCTCGCATCTTATTTTTGAGGACACTAAACCTTGGACCAGTGAGATGTTAAAGCCATATCTTGAAGGCTTAGTCGCTGTACCGGAATTTATGCTTCCAATAAATAAGAATCAACAATTTACTAAATCTAGTATTGAATCAGATGATATTGCTGACGCATCGATTACTTTTTACGGTGGGATAGATGGCTTTTCTCAAAAGCGAATCACATATACTACGTTCCACGAAATAGCTCATTATGTAGCTGGAAGTCTCCATGTAGAACACGACGAAAAATGGATGCTAGCAAGTGGCTGGGAAGATGATCCTTCAAAAAAAACAGTAGACTTTTCAACTCCAGCAATGAATTTTACCCCACTAACTATCGAGGCCACAACAACGGGATCACTTTCATTGGGTTTCAATAGTCAAAGACTTGGGAGTTCTCCGCTATCGTTAAGCTCGTCTCGGAATCCATCGTCTATGACAACGTCCCTTGTTACGACTGACTTTGATCTTTCAGCTGATGAATTACAAGAAAGCTTTAACAAAACAAAACGACTTCTTCTTGAAATGAAAAATGATAATACCGAGAGCTTTATTTCAGGATATGCAAAAACGAATCCTCTTGAAGATATTGCAGAATCTATAACGGCTTATAGATTTAATCCTAAAAAGCTAAAAGAACTAAGTCCTGAAAGATACGAGTACTTAAAAGAAAAGGTTTTCATGGGAGTTGAATATCTATCTGATACCCAATGTGAAGACGCTGCCTCAAAGAGACAGCAGTTTATCGATGTTATAAAGGTTGAGTAATTATTCTATTTCAATAACCTGATTTTGACCGTAAACAAGAATTCCACCAACTCTCATTCCCATTTTACCGTCACAGCTTTCACCACTTAAAAGTATTTTATTATTATGAACATCTTCTTTTAATAATGGGCAAAAGAAATGCTCATTAAACACTTCGAGGTCAACGTCTATCATACAACCATCAGCTGTTTGAGTTACTTCATTAACGGTTCCACCAAATTGAGCTTCGTATTGCTCACAAGCAAAAGAAGAGAGAGCGAACATTAGAATTGAAAGGGTAAAAAGTGTTTTCATGGGGGTTATCCTTAGTTTTTTGTTTAGACAAACAATACTGGATATTTCAAGATTTTGGAGATTTTAGCTCTTTATGGAAATAATTACAGGATCTTCAACATATTTTGCCCAATTATGACTAGTCACTTTGTAAATTCAAGTTGATTTTTTATAAATCCGAAATGTAATAAACACTTATTATACTTAATTGTAAGAAAAATGACCTCAAAGGCACTCATGCTATGAAGAAATTAATGACAGTCCTCTCAAATCCTTGGATTAAAATTCCTTTTGCATTAACTTTTTTGGTAGGTTTCATTTATTTTAAATTAGTTGAGCCACTACTTTAAACAGAAATTTATGCTCCTAAACCTTCTTCTTAAGCATAGATCCTAGCATTAACGGAGCAACTGCAGCAGAAAGATGCTTAAGGGTATGACCACTAATGATGTCATTGGTTAAAGTAAATATATCTCGATCATTAAATTCCACGGCCTTTGCTAAAACATAAAAGAGTAGAGCAAAGATTAAATACTTTGATTTTATATCTGAAGATTTAAATAATATAATAACTGTAGGAATCACGACTAAAGGTACAATTTGTACAAAATAATAAAGCCTTAAGTCTCCTGATATATCCCAAAGCAATACGCTCGAAAGTCCAAATAAAATTGTGACAGGTAGAAGGATTCTTTCATACCTCTGTGAAATGAATGTTGATATCATTGCAGTAAATAATCCCATAAAGGCAATCGTCATTGGAAGCCTATCCCAAACAAGTGAAGAGTTGTTGGGATTCCAGTGGTACCAAGCTGAGCCAGGTGCAACAAGAATGACTCCTACAAAAAATACAGTCCAAGATAGACTCGCGATATGAGGTTTTGTATTTTTGAGGGTGATCAATCCAAAGAAGCCTGTGAAAATAAAAACAATATTAGAGAAAACATCACCAAAGTTGTTAATTCCCAAGAATGCTCTATCGTCGGCGAAGTTATGATATTCATTATTTTGAATGATGGGATCTCTCAACATGATGGCGATAAAAGTTGCGAGTATAATTCCGAGAATGATATTTACTTTAATTTTGTGAGTCATAGACTCATTTTCTATAAATAAGAGCAGTTAAGCAAGCCCAACCTTGAACTTTTTATTTTTTATCTTACCGGCATTAAGCTTTTCAATAGCTTCTTTGATTTTTTCTTTCTTTATAGCTACAAGACTAGTGATATTAGTAATCGTTATATCTCCGATATCATCTGACTCCAATCCGGCTTCATGAATAAGAGCACCAACGATATCCCCAGGTCTAAGCTTTTCTTTCTTTCCACCACTAATGTACATAGTGTCCATAGGAGGAAGAATATCATATGAATTTGTAAACTTTGAAAAATTAAATTTCTCTACTTTTACTTTTCTCTCTAGATATTCTTCAAGCTTTTCAATTTTAAAAGCTTCTTTTTCAACTGACAAAGAAATGGCTATACCACTTTCTCCAGCTCGGCCAGTTCGTCCAATTCTATGAACATAGTCTTCGCTATCAATTGGAAGGTCATAATTAAACACCGCAGGAAGCTCTTTAATATCTAATCCTCTGGCCGCAACATCTGTTGCAATCAATCCGGAGATAGAGTTATTTTTAAACATTGCAAGAGTTGTTAATCTTTCATTTTGCTCAATATCACCATGAATACCGGCACAGATAACACCTTCAGCATCAAGAAATTTAACAAGTGAATCGGTTATAATTTTAGTTTTACAAAAAATGATAAATCTTTGGGGCTTAAGTTCACCCAAAATTGCGAGAAGTGCTTCGTTTTTATCTTTATGACTATCTAGCTCATAGAAAGTCTCAGTTATTATATTTTTGGCAATTTCAGTATCAACTTTAACCATAACGGCATCTGTTTGAATGTTTTTGCTCAAGTCTTCAATACTATATGGAAACGTTGCTGAAAATAAAAGAGACTGTCTTTTTTTAGGAATAAAGCGCTCAATTTCTTTAAGCTCATTAGTAAATCCCATATCCAACATTCTATCGGCTTCATCTAAAACAAATGTTTTTACGTTTCTTGGATCTAGTGTTTTCTTTTTTAGAAGTTTTAATATTCTTCCAGGTGTACCCACGACAATATGTGCACCATGAGAGAGACTCTTATCTTGGTGAAATTCAGCTGTTCCACCGCAGATTGTTACAACCTTAACATTTGGCAGTGCTCGCGCTAAAAGTCTAACTTCAGTAGCAACTTGATCGGCAAGCTCTCTAGTAGGTGTTAAAATAAAGCACTGAGGATATGATTCATTAACGACAAGACTATTTAGAACTCCCAGAGCAAAAGCCGCGGTTTTACCACTTCCAGTTTTTGCTCTAGCGATGACATCTTTACCTTCGAGAACTAGTGGTAGACTCTCTTTTTGAATAGGAGTCATCTTCTTAAAGTTTAGACTCTCTAAATTTGAAAGAAGTTCTGGAATTAGGTTCAAAGTATCAAAATTGTCGCTCATTGGCAGAAGGTATGCTAGAAAATGCGACATGGCAAAGAAGAAGAAATTATTATCTGGTTTTCAACTCAGTGGAATTGCTCCTAATATCTTACTAAAGCATGTGGAAAGCGCTGCTCCTTTTCTATTTGAAGGAGAGCTTGATACTTCTGGCGAAGAGAGAGCATTTTTAGAGAAACTAAGATTCTATAAAAAAAACCTCAAAGCATTGGCCCACATCAATCTCACTGAATATTTTCATATATGTATGGCCGCTCACTGGTCGACAGCTGGAACATTTGTACCAACAGACGTAGATAATCAAATCAGAGAAGGTCTTTGGAAACATAAAGATATAAAGCAACATATTGATAAGATGGCCAAAATCACCATTGATTCATGGAAGTGGGATTATAGACAAGTAACGAATAGAAAGTCATTTAACTCTCATAACGATGAAGTAATGAGCACGCACGAAGGAACATGGCTCAGTGTTGCTATTGGTGCCTACTGTGCACTTGTGAAAAATAAAAAGACTGAGCTTGCAGCCGAGGTTGCAGATGTTATCAAAGCCGAAATAGTTAAAGAGCAAGACCTTATGATCGCCCTTCGAGAAGATAGAGATCATATAAATTTTCTGCGTGCCGCTCCACTGATAGCTCATAACCTTGGAGATCTTGATCGAGTTATCGTCCAGTGGGATATGCTTGAAGAAGAATTCTGTAAGAGTATCTATAAGCTGGGTCATATTCCAAATGATAGATACGACAATATTTTAGTCTACACAGGTAAAGTAAATAAAAGGTTCTCTTCAAAAGAAAATCACCGCCATATGAGTATGAGACAACCTAAATGTATTAGAAAGTCGAGTAAGTTTCTTATCCCAGTGGGTCCTTTTATGGATGATTGGGGTACTGCCCTAGGGTCAAGTAATCTGCTTTCAGCTCAAGAGAAAGCTGAAATCATTGTGGCCATGTTCGATGGATACGAGAGACAAGATGAGGCGTTTGGTTACTGTAGAGGCTACGGTGCAATGGTCAAAGCTTGTGAGAGCATGGATGAAGTTGAAACATGGATCTCATTTGATGTCATGAATGAAATTAATAAGTCGGAATTTAAAAAAATCGCTCAGATAGACAGAGCTGATTTTGAACAAAAATATAAAGATGAATTAGATAGTTTTGAATGCGAACTTACAGGAATTAAATTTTAACTTCAAAATCTAGTTTTTGCTCTTCATCTCTCTTACACGGAACACATTCTTGAATTTGATCTTCATCACTAATCTCATGAGGAGTTGTCTTATCACAAGATTCACAAAAGATTTCGACAATACAAAATGTATGAAGGCATTCAGATTTAATTAAGTCTTTTGATATCTCTAAGTAATCATCCATTACTGGAATAACTCCTTACAACTATAACCATGAAGTTCTTTTGGGTTTGATATATCAGTAGAGATATTGATATTTGTCTCAATTGATAGAGATCTATCATCTATAGAAAGAAAGTAAGATTTACCAACAGTTTCGACTTTTGCCTGAAAGTAGTAATCTCTTGTGAAGTTGAACTTTTTCGACAGTAGTGGTTTTGCACCTGAAAGAAGATTATAAATATTAAAGTGAGTCGTCGTATGAACCGGTCCACCTGGAGGAGAGCAAGAAACTTTCATTATTTCATAAGAGTTTTCAAAGTTTGTATTCGGAATACATAACGTTCTAGTCATCATGCATGTTGCAAAAGAAACATTGGAAATAATAAGTGCAAAGATCAGTGCTTTCATAATTCTCCTTAAAACGAATATTTACGCCCTTAAAGATTAAAGTTCAAGCTAGTGAGTCAAAATTTCTTGAATATTCTTTCTAAAACTAAGCAGTTCTTTTTCTGAGGTGTTCAAGCCCCCGTAATAACAGTCACAGAAGGTCTGACTGATGTTATTGAGCGAATAATGCATCTTCTTTCTATTTGAATAAAAATAGCTAGCAAGATTCATCGGTGGCGGAACTTCACTACCTTCAAAGTGGACTGCTTGAATTTTTTCTCTCCAAAGATTATAGGATTTTATAACCTCTTCTCGTGGTGAAAGTTTTAATGAACGAAGCTTCTTAAGCTCATTGATCACTTCTTTAGTCTGTCTTGGCCCAAGAATACGAGCCTCTTTTTTTTCAAGAAGTGACTTAACATAGACTATTAAGAAGAACAGACTAAGAATCCACCAGGCATCTAAAATGTCTTCTAGATTAAACTTATTATGTTTTTCTTTTTTTACTACATTTTCAATTTCTTCTCTCTCAGTCTGTAGACTTTCTTTTATAGTTACTTTGTTCTCAATTTCTTTTAATGAGTCAATTAACTCTCCAGTTCCCGCTTCAAAGCTTTCAGAAAATTTCTGTCCAGTGCTTCCTAGAGCAAGGTTTAATTTCTCTTCAGATACATCTGAGTCTGTGTTTAATTTGAGGAAGTCTCGTCCTTTAATTTCTTTCATTCTTTTAAGAAGTTTAGATATACTTTCTGATTTTAACTTTCCTTGATCAAGTGTAGATTTAATTTCTTTTTTCATACCAACAAGCTCAATTTTTGTATTGTTCATACTATTTTTAAATTCGATTCCAATATCAGGGAAGTTCTGAAGCAGGACTTCCAACGCATCAATCTTTTTAATCATCTCGTCGACTTGGCTATTGAGATTTTCAGTTTCTAACTTTAGATTGGATTCAGCTTTTGAAAGTTTGAAGTTTATATTTGATCGCTTCATTTTAATTATTCTTTGGCGTTTGAGAAGTTTTTTATCATTTTCTATTTTCGTTTCTGGAAATGCCAAGGTCGTTAACGCTGCGACCAGTAGGAACTTAACAGATGCTTTAGAATTAAACTTTAACTCTCGTCTCGTGAATATAATGATGCTTCCGAGTACAAGTGAAAGTACAGATGCAATTAAAAGTCTGTCAAAGCCAGTATTTAAAGCAACAAATAGCACTGTAAAAATTATTTTTATTAAAAATATGAAATAGAGATGTCGCCAGTAGGTTGCAAGTATTAATACAGCACAAAAAATGGGAATAAATGATGCTTCATAGCGAGAAAAAGCAAAAACTATAATCATTCCAGTAATAAAGATAAAGGCTGAAGCTATATATCGTTTTAGTTTCTTATTTAATGCGAGTTTTATAAATATATCTTTTTCTTTTTCACGATCAGTGTTGCTTTTGACAAATTCTCCCCAAAGAAAAAACTTTTCTTCAACTGACTTTAAATTTTTATTAAAAAAAAGTTTCTTGGTATTTAGAACACTGAGAGTATGAAGTGAGAGCAGTGTTAACAAGAAGTCTAAGATCACTACAGGTAGTGATTGTGTCATTATGAAACTTGATGCGGCCATCATACTTGAAAAGATAAGTATAAAACTTGTTTTGAATAAATCAGTCATTTAAGAGTCTTCATTTGATGAGAAATATTATGAGGTTCTCTGACTGAGCAGATTTTTATATTAATGCCTCTAATCGAGAGTTGGTCTTTAACTCTATTAATAAGATCTAAAGCATTTTTCTGTTCTGCCATTACCCTTGGTCGAAACTCGGGAGGAAGACTATCCTTAACCACATCAAATGCATCAACGAGAAATATATCAATCTGTCCATAAACTTCACATTTCAGTATGAGTTCATCAAATAATTCAACAAGATCAGTATAGTAACCAAAAGGTAGAATAAATGAGACAGTTGCTGCTGATTCAATCAGGGATAATGACTCCTTAGCACTTCGAGCTTGGCTTTTCTCAGTTTTGAGATGATGGTGTAAGTAATGCTTTAGATCATCTACTATCACACTGGCCTGGGCATTTTCTGAAATATAATCAGTGCTTATAATTTGTAGAAGATGGCTTCTATTACTGTGAATCTCTCCAATACTCAAAGCGATGTCACGACAGTACTCCCATGAAGAGTTTATTCCAGAGCCTATATGGTGTTTAGGATTAAGGTCAATATAGATTACGGCTTCTAAGCTTTGTATATTTTCAAATTCGTTTACAAGCATTTTATCGAATTTAGTTGATGCCTTCCAATTAATAAATTTATATGGGTCACCGTAGCGATAATCTCGAAGGCCATAGAAAATGGGAGAGATACCCCTTTTGATAAATTCATATTCCCCAATGTTTTTTGCATCGGACAACGATTCATGTTCAGGGATCTTAAGAGCTTGCACATAGGGACTAACATGAATCTCTCTTTTATCCCGAAACTCTACTTTAAATGAAAACAATTCAAACGCGTCATTGATCACAACATTGAGATATTTAAAGTTAAATAGACCAAAGCCTTGATTTAAGTGATAGCTTTTATCAAACGATGAATTCTTAAGCCTTTCGATTTTAAATATTTGTTCTTCAGAACTCACTCCTTCAAAATCCTCAAATAATAATGTTTCGAATTTTAACGGTAAGTTAAAAGAGTATTTTATCTTTAAACGTTCGCCCTCACAAAACCTGCGGCCTTCGATCTTTCTCTCAACAGCTAATCTCTTGCAATAAACAACAAGGCTTATAAACTCCATTGAGATAAAGATTACAAGGACGAGAGGAACAATTAAGACAATTGGATTCCACATCGAAATGACTGATAAAGTGACAATAATAAACACCAGACCACTAAGAAGATTAAAGTTTCTAACTTCTAGATGAAAAAAAGAATCTGTTTTTGAAAACTCAGAAGAAGAAGAGTAGTAATCTTTTAAATTTGGGTAGTGGATGACCTTTTTCATTAGACAGTAGGTGTTCTCACCTTTGACATAATCATTGAGAGAATATCCTCTTTTTGCTTTCCAGAATATCGAGCCTCAGTCGTTAGAGTAAGTCTGTGATTAATTACATAAGGGGCAAGATAGTAAATTGTTGAAGGTTTAACATACGACTCTCCTTTAAGAAGTGACAGCGCTCGTGCAACTTTTACTAAAGTGATACTGGCCCTTGGACTAACTCCGATTTTTATTTCAGGGTGATTTCGAGTTGCTGTTACAATGTCTACTGCGTATTCATAGATAGAGTCATCGACCTTAACATCTTGGATTTTTTGCCTAATATAGATGAGCTCTTTCTCAGTAAGTATAGACTCTATACTATCTATTGGATCTTGATTCATTCTTTTTTTGATCAGCTCTAATTCATTTTCTTTATTGGGGTAACCAAGGCTTAACTGTACTGCAAACCTATCTAGTTGAGCTTCTGGGAGGGGAAATGTTCCCTTTTGCTCTAGAGGGTTCTGTGTTGCTATTGTAAAAAAAAGATCGTTAAGTTTGAAATTCTTATTGTCCATTGTGACTTGTCTTTCGGCCATTGCTTCAAGAAGTGCGGACTGTGTTCTGGGTGTTGCTCTATTTATTTCGTCTGCTAAAAATAGTGTCGTTAAAACTGGTCCTTTTAAAAGTTTAAATTTCTTTGACTCGGCATCGTAAATCATTGTACCGGTAAGATCACTTGGTAGAAGATCTGGTGTGAATTGAGCTCTTGCAAAATCAACACTGGTGGCTTTAGCAATTGCTTTTGCAAGAATGGTTTTACCTGTTCCAGGTACATCCTCAAGAAGTACATGTCCCTCAGCAAACCAAGTTGCAATAATTAGCCTAATCTGCTCATCTTTATCTTGAATAACACTCGCGACTTCTTTGCAGAGTCTCTCACTTAATTCATATGCTTTTTTCATAAACACTTTATCGGTAATTTGAGTCGGAATGATTAAATTTAAAAGCATTTGCTTTCAACTTTCATCTTTGCTAAATACTTAATATCATGAATGTTTATAAACTAATTATTGCCTACAACGGCTCCTTATTTAAGGGCTGGCAGACTCAAACCACCAATCCTAATACTGCTCAAGAGTTTCTAACAGAAAATCTCAAGATTGTTCTTAATAATACTGATTTACACCTTTATGGGGCCAGCAGAACTGATGCGGGTGTTCATGCGTCTTATCAAGTCGTTAAGCTTGAGATAGACCAAGATGTTCATTCTACTAATACCTTACGAGGCTTCAACCAACGTTGTGGAGATAGGATAAAAATTATGGGGCTTGAAAAAGTTTCCTCATCGTTTAATCCCCTAAAAAATATAGTTCATAAAGAATATCACTACTCTTTCTCTTTTGAGATACCTCACCCACTTCAAGAAAGTCATATCTTTTTTCAAAGAGAGAAAGTTAATATAAGCCTGATGGAGAAAGCATGTGAACTCATTACCGGTGAGCATGATTTTAGTTTTTTAAGTGTGAAAGGATCTGGATCTGAAGATAGGTTAAGGGAAGTTCAAAGTTGCAATATAGAAAGATTCAACAGCTCAATTGGAAATGAAGTTTATATTGTAAAAATCCAAGCTTCTGGCTTTTTAAAATACATGGTCAGAATGATTGTAGATGCTCTTTTTAGAGTTGGCACCGGAGAACTTTCGATGACTCAGCTTCGCACACAACTGACTGGGGTCAAGGTATTTGAGCCTAAGAAAGCAAAAGCCTTAGGACTCAATCTCTTCTTTATTCTTTACGAATAACCGAGATCCCAGATTTCCAATAATAAAGAAAACTAAAAGTATTGCTACTGCGCCAACAAACAACCATAGCGCCCATCCAGTAGCTCCAAATAAAAGAGCAACAAGTGCAGATACAATTGCGAGTACTGGAACACCAATAAAGACGATGAGATAAATTAATCCAGAGTTACCACCATCAATAAGAGTCTCACATGTCTCAATCGAGTTTTTCATTGTTAAAAGGTAACTCTCCATAGATCCAGCATTTGTAAGGACGCTTTCTAATTGGATCAAGCCAGAAGTAACATGAGAAGGATTTAATGAAGCCCTAAGTTCTTTCACAAAAGTTTTAAAAGTAAGTTCTGGAAAACTAACCTTTGCTTTTCTGTAAGCCTTATTCACTCTTCTATTTCTTTTTAATATTTTTTTCGTCATTTTAGCCTGACGGTATTTTACTTGTTTAAATTTTTTACTTTCTTTTTTAATTGATTCAGCAAGTGTCTCATTAGATGCTCTAGCTTTTTTAATTCTAATATCTATTTTTCTTAATAACTCTTGAGTATCTTGAGATTCACACGAGTTTGATTTGTTTTTTTGATATTCTGTCGTGTTATTAAGCTGTGAGAAAACTTGATGTATATCACTTTGAACGCCGGCCATAGTATGTTGGGCCAATACGAGTGTTGTTGAAATCATATAAGTGATAATAAGTGCTGTAATTTTTTTCATTTAAATCTCCTAAGGGTTTATTTCTATCAATAAATGACCTTAAAAGACAAGTAAAGCCTCCCAGACGGGAGGCCAAGTTATTGTAATTTAGTCTTTTCTTTTTAATTCGCCTTCCGAGTTTGCAATTACTGTGGCGACTGTTGCATCACCAGTAACATTCACTACTGTTCTACACATATCTAGAATTCTATCTACTGGAAATACAATTGCAATCCATGCAGGATTTAAACCAACTGATTGAAGTACAATGATCATCATAACGAGACCAGCACTGGGTACAGCAGCTGCTCCAATTGATGAAAGAGTCGCCGTTGCAACAATAGTTAATTGTTGGGCCATGGATAGATCAACCATATGGAGTTGAGCTAGAAACACTACAGCAACACCTTGATACAAACTAGTTCCATCCATATTTACTGTTGCACCAATTGGTAGCACAAAACTTGCGACCTTATTTGATACACCAACATTATCTTCCAAGCATTCCATTGTAACAGGAAGAGTTGCAGCAGACGAACTTGTAGAAAAAGCTAAAAATTGAGCCGGTGAAATATCTTTAAAAAACTGTGAATATTTGAAAGACTTAACAAATAATTTACAAACCATAGGATAAATAACAAAAATCATAAGCCCTAATCCCAGAAGAACTGTAACTGAATATGAACTCAGACTCTTGAATATTTCTAATACTTCAGCTGGGGTATCGGCCATTTTTGCAATAACTCCAGCCAGGAGACAAAATACAAAGAATGGAGCAGCTTTCATAATGATATCTACCATTTTCAGAAAAACTTCATTAGTAGAATCTACAATCGCTATTAGATTTCCAACTTTTTCTTTTGGAAGTAATGCCAAAGTTAATCCAAAAAATATAGCAAAAAAGATTACTTGAAGCATGAGATTATTATTAGAGACTGAAGACATTATGTTCTCCGGAATCATGTCGACAATAAATCTTAGAGGACCAGCACTTTTTGTTTCATTAGCAGTTTTAAGTTTCTCTGCAACACTTGTTGGCTTATCACTAACTTGAGCTTTTAATTTATCTATTTCTTCGTTTGAAAGAGCCGATTCAAGTTGTCCTCTAAATTGTGGATCTTTCAAAAAACTTCTTCCATCTTTAGGAACACCGCCAGTCGTACCCTCAACCCAAAGTTCGTATTTTACCCTATTTTTAATTAACTGTTCTTGCTCTATGAAATTTCCAGGCTTAATGACATTTACTAAGAGTAATCCAACAGCGATAGCAAAGACTGTCGTTGCAAGGTAAAAAAGTAACGTCTTTCCACCCATTCGGCCTAATGTTGATACATCCTTGAGGCTTGCAACACCGCTAATAATTGAAAATAGGACTAATGGAACAGCGATGAATTTTAAGACTCTTATAAAGATTTTCCCAAATGGATCAATCCAATCAATAGTAAACTCGTTCCAACCCATTGAACTTGATATAAAAGAATAAACGACACCTAAGACTAGGCCAATAATAATTTTAAAATGCAATGGCATTGTTTTCATAGAACCTCAGTAAATATAAATTAAGAATATTACTTACTAGGTTAACACCAATTGATTCTTTGTAAATGCCCGAAAAGACTTCTATATTATGTCGATTTTCTTTAATAGTACTTGAGCTTCTTTCTCTTTTCCTAAATTTTTTGAACAAACGAGAGGATATTTATTCGACTCAGTTATACCTTTCACATGGGCCCAGTCCTTTATTTGTAGAGGATCCCAACTACCATGTTTGGCTTCAATCTCTCCTGAAATAACATCAAGAAGTTTATTAACTTTGATAATTTCTATTTTTGTATACTCAGTTGAGACCTTAATAAACTAGAGTTCATTTTTAAGCATTGTAAATTTTTGACTCACTTTTACAATCTCACTAAATCTGATGCCTATAAATACTCCAAGAGTATGTAATTCCTACAGAAGACCTTGCTTATGACGCAAAACACAATAGAATAGGTACTAATCTCACTAAATGCTACAAAGAGGAACATGACCAAACTATTTTTATTTACATTTTCTTGCCTCATGATCTCAGCAAATAGCTTTGCTTACTGTAAAATCAATCAGTTCGGTCATAGTTTATGTAAAGGTGAAAAAGCTCTTTTTGTCGTGGATGCCAAGGTCAATACAAAGAACTCTGACAACTTGATTAAACAATATAAGCCCGTGATCATTAAATTTCTTCATGTTCACGAGCCAATAGCGGAGATCTCAGGAAAAGGAATTAAAACTCAAAAGGTTCATGTCGATAAACTACTAGGAAATAAACTGTGCGAAAATAGTGACTTTTGCCATGGTGAAAAAGTAGTGATTAAGGACGAATGTAGAGTTGAAGATAACGAGAAATCTTACAATGTTTCAAAGGTATATGAAGACCAACAATTGAACGAAGATATTATTGAAGTTTCTAGAGGGAAGTTTATCTTTAAGCAAACAAAAGTATTTAATCAAAGATGTATTGAAGAGAAAGTCTAATTCAGTAATTCAAAAAAGTTTGAATTAGATTTAGCAACTGTGTTTGAATTTGTAACTTCTCCCCCGCCACAAATTTTTAAAAATAAACTAGCGAGCATCACAATGCGATGATCAGCGAGTGTTTCAATTTTTTCAAGTGAATTTATCTTATAAGGTCCCTCTATTTCAATTGAGTTATCGTCTATTTTATAATTAACTCCAACTTGATCTAAGACCTGACAGATTCCTTCAACTCGATCAGACTCTTTATGCTTTAAATTCTTAATATTATAAATCCTAGAGCGGCCTTTAATGTGAGAAGCTAAAAAGCATAGGTTCGGAATAAGGTCTAAGCACTTAGAGCCATCAACATTGAAAGGTGATAATATTGATTTTTTAATTTTCAAATGCGGACTAAATTCGATACTTGCGCCGGAGGATTCCAAGATCGAGATAATAGTAGAGTCTGCTTGAAGCGGGTCGGCAGCTAAGATTTGAGGAAACTCCAGGTCTTGAAAGATACTTGCAAGAGCTAAGAAAGATGAAGCAGAACTCATATCAACTGGTACTGATTGGTCAGCTTTAATTGAACTCAACACATTCTTAGTCATCTCAATATAAGCAGCAGAGCTATTTAAGTTTTTAACTTTAATTTCACAATTATTAAAATGAGCTAATATAAGAAATGAAGAGGTAACCTGAGTTGTCTTGGAACAGTCTATAGTCAAACTCTTAGGCAGCTTTATAGGACCTTGAAGAGTGCATAGCTCATCTTCTTTTTCACTTTCAACTATTTGAGCACCTAAACTTTTGAGAAGTTCAAGTTGCTCGGCAAATGGTCTAAGTTTAAACCTGGGATGAACTTTTAATAAATATTTATTTCTTCCAAGAGACAATAGTGACAAGAGAAAGCGTATTGTAGTTCCTCCCTCTCCTAAATTTAAAACAACTGGTTGATCGGATGGGGTTTCATCTTTTGGAAATGATTTATCTAATACAAATCTATCTCCGTCCCTATAACCAATACCCAAATTCTTTAAAACCTCGATCAGTTCTATTGAATCTTGGCTCTTTGGAATATCCGCAACTGAGTATCTATTCTCTGACATAGCACCAACAAGAAGCATGCGTGCAGCGTATGATTTTGAACTTGGTATCAGTATAGGACTCTGTAGTTTACGAGAAGATATTTTCATGGCCATCAAATGTTAGGAGTTTCTCTTTTAGTAACTTACTATCTATTCCAATATTTTGGTAATCGCCTCTATTTTTGAAAACAATAAATCGAATTTCACCATTCTTTATGTTTTTCTTATCAAAACTCATATAGGTCAAAAACTGATCTTTATCAATTGAGAGCTTTGGAATAGTTAACTTTAATTCCTTTAAAGTATCTTGAAAAAACGCCATAAGATCGGGTGAGAAGATTGAAACATTTAGATATATACCCGCAAGGACACTTAAACCATGAGACAATGAAGTCATTTTTTCAATTGCGTGTCCAAATGTATGTCCGTAATTTAAAACTTCTCTCAGTCCCTTCTCCTTAAAGTCTTTCGCGACAATATTTTCTTTCAAAGAGGCACATTTTGAGATTAGGTTATCAATTGAATCAGATGGTTCAAGCTTTGAATCTATGAAAAGATATTTAATCATCTCTCCGAGTCCCGATTGATAATCAACCTTTTCTTGAGTTTTTAAAAATTCTAAATTGAAATAGTTTTGAATGGGATTATGAAAAGAGCCAATAAGATTCTTTCCTTGTTTGGTATTAATTCCAACTTTTCCACCAATTGATGCATCAATCATACTTAATAAAGTCGTTGGAACAACAATCCAAGAGATTCCTCTGAGGATCGTACTGGCAACAAATCCTCCCAAGTCACTAGTGGCCCCACCGCCTATAACTATAAGTGTTGAGTTTCTTTTTATGCCTTGCTCGAGAAAATATAAAGTGGCTTTTTCAAAAATTTTTAATGACTTAGAAGCTTCTGGATCATCAATAACAAAGACTTTCTTATCAATGAGAAAGTCTAGATGCTCTGAATGGAGTCTAAGGACATTCGAATCAATAATGAAAAATTGATTATCGTTGAAATTTTCCTCTAATTGAATAAAGTTAGTTAAGCTATGCATAGAGATTTTTACCGTAAAATCAACAATTTGAAAAAGGCTAAGTCATGAGTGCAGAAAATTTTAAAATCCTTAAAGAAATCAATAGCTTGACGACAAGTTCTCGTGAGATAAGTGATCTAGTTGCCAAAGAAAACAAGAGACTTCAGTTTATCGAGGATAATAGAACTCAGCGACAAGAAGAAATGACTGTGGCCGAACAAGCTTTAGAGCGTTTAAAAAAAGAAATGCTCAGGATAGATAATGAAATAAGCACACTAAGCAGTAAGATTGATAAGGATAAAGACAATCGGTTAAGTTTAATTGAAGATGCTTCTATTGCTTCAATGGATAAACAGATCTTAGATCTTGAAACAAAAAAAGATAAGTTTGAAGAAGAACTATTTGAGTTACTAGAAAAGGCTGAAGAAGAGGAAAAAAAGATAGCCGAAGCCGAGAGTTTCCTAGAGGGATCTTTAAGAAGTTTAACAGAGATAAAAAAAGAAGTTTTAATAAAAAATAATGGTTATCAAAAAGAGATTGATACACTTTCCAATAGATTAAAACTTTTAAAAGAGAGTCTTCCTCCACAGTTTCAAGCTAAGCTTGAACAAGTCTTTAAAAATAAAATTCAAATTTCAAGCTTCACAAGAATTAAATCGAATTCATGTGAATTTTGCAGACGCGATATTAGTAGAATGGAAGAGACTGAAATCGAACAAAAGCTTGCTCTTAAAACTTGTCAGGGGTGTGGAAGATTGTTTATCCCCGCAGCAGCTTCTTTTTAACCCTCTTGTCCACAAAATCAATATAGATTTTATAACAAGATGGTACAAATATCAGTGTAATTAAGGTTGAAAATAATAATCCATAAGCAAAACTTGTGGCCATTGGTTTTAAAAATGGATCGCCACCAGTTGCGTGTGCAACTGGAAGTAGACCTGCCACTGTAGTTACCGTTGTAAGAATAACAGGTCTAAATCTACTGACTGTTGCCTTAACTAGTGAATCAATTGAATGATCATCCTCTTTAAGTGCTCTATTAATAAAAGTCACTAGCACAATAGAGTCATTAATAACTACTCCCACCAACCCAAGCATCCCCATTAACGCCATAAATCCAATTGGAAGTCCAAAGATTAAGAATGCTCCCACGACACCGATAAAACCAAAGGGTATTGCTGTCATGATAATAAGAGGTTGTGCCATCGATGAGAACTGAACAACAAGCATGATAAAGATAATAAACATTGAGGCAATTAATGCTTTTTTAAAGCTCGCTAGAGAGTCTTCAGTATCTTTACTCTCTCCAGTTAGTTCAAAAGTAATTCCCTTATAGTCTTCGAGATGTTTTGCAACCATAGGTTTAATTTTTTCATTAATTTTTAAAGAAGTAGTTTTCTTAAGGTCAATATCACCTGAAATTGACATGACTCTTCTTCGATTCAATCTACGGATAAGATAAGCTCCTTCAACTTCTTCGAAACTTGCAAGACTTGTAAGCCTTATTCGTCGCCCTTGTGCATTTAGGACTCGAATTTTATTAATCGTATCTTGAGTAGATCTTGCTTTGAGATCAAAGCGCACAATTATGTCGATATCATCGTCGTCTTTTTTAATAGTCGTTGCAACTTCACCTTCAAAAGCTCTTCTTAATTCGAGGGCAATTTGTTTATTAGAGACTCCTAGTCGTCTGGCTTCTTTTTCATTTATCGTGACAATAATTTGTGTTTTACCAATTTCATAATCGAGCTCAGTTGAAATAATGCCATCAAGTTTATCAATCTTTTTTTGTAGAGTTTGAGATGCAGACAATAAGTCTTTTAAATTGTCTCCAAAAAGCTCAATATTCGCTGGTTTACCTTGTGGTGGACCATTTTTTCTAGCATCAACAGAGTGTTGAAATTTTGGAGAAATAACTTTATCTATTCCATCCCCTACTAGTTTTACAATATCTTTCGTCTTCCTCTGTCTTTCATCATTTGGAGTAAGTTCAATGGAAATTGAGCCGTAGTGAGACCCACTTTTACTTCTTCCACCTTTAAAGCTTTGGTAACCTGAAATCGTTCTTACGCCTTCGAGTTCACTCTCTTTAAGTGTGTCAAAAACAACAGACTCAAGTTTAATAAGTTCTTCTTTAGTAACGTCAAAAGGAGTACCAACTTCACCTTTAACATTAACTGTGATTTGAGTGACATCATCAGATGGAAATAATTCAAAACGCATGTTTTTTGCAGCAAAAATCGCAGCAATAAAAAGAAGGCTAAATAGAAGTACTGTAACTTTTGAACTTCTCAAACAAAACTCAAGAAATCGTTGGTACAAGTTTTGTGCGGGCTTGTACCATCTATCTTTTTCAATATCTTCTTTTTTAATTTTCGGAGCAAAGTCAGCCAGATGTCCGGGAAGAATAATAAAACATTCAAACCAACTTGCTGCGAGAGCGATAATAACAACTGCGGGAACTGGCCATAGAAATTTGCCCATAATCCCGTCCATAAAGAACAGTGATCCAAAAGCAACCATTGTGGTTAAAACCGTTGCCGTTACTGGTGCAAGTGTATCCATTGCAGCTTCTTTAGCTGCTTCTTTTGGTTTTAAACCCTTCTCTAAATTTTGATAGTACTGTTCTGCAACAATAATTGAATCATCAACCAGCATACCCAAAACCATGATCAGTCCAAACATAGATATAAGATTGATCGTGATATTAAACGAATCCATTAGGCTAAATGCGACGAGAAAAGCAAACGGTGCACCAAGAGCTGTTATAAGGGATACTCTTAAATTCATAAACAGTAGTAAACATATTGTGACGAGAACAATTCCTAATAATCCATTCTCAGACAGAACTCCAAGCCTTCTCTTAACATAGAAGGAGAGATCATTATAAATCTTATACTTTACGCCTATTTTTTTTGATTCTTTTTCAAAGGTATCTTTAATAAACTCAGCAGTCTCTAATACGTCTGCAGAGTTCTTAACAGAAATATCTAAGAATATGGCCAGCTCTTTATTAGATCGATCCTCTCTTGTTTTATCTTTTAGAATTCGAGAAACTACAGCGACGTCAGACACTTTAATCCCCGCACCTAAATCATTCGCTCTAATATATATATTTCCTATATCCTCCAAGCTTTCGTTCTCTACTAAAGTTCGTACAAGCTTCTCGCTGGTTGCGTCTTTTATATTTCCTGCTGAGACATTTGTTTGTCTATCTCTGATAGCTTGAACTATTTCACCAAGCGAGATGTCAAACTGTTCAGTCTTATCAAGCTTAACTTGTACATCGATGGTTTCATCTCTGTAGCCTTGTAAGGTAACTCTCGACACTCTTCTATCGAGTTCAAGTTTGTCTCTTAGATATTTTGCCTTTTCTCTGAGTTCAAGTTCATTTTGCCCAAAGATAGCAAAATTCATAAGACCTCTATTTTTATTTGTGGCTTTAGTCACGATTGGACGTTCAACATCCTCAGGTAGATTTTCAAGTTTATCCAATGCATCTTTTACTTCGTCGGTAACTTCGTCACTTGAATAGTCTGGATCGACCTTAATAGAAATAATCGTTCCACCTTCTGCACTCAAAGTATTCATCTCTTCAATTCCATCGACTTCTTTAAGCGCACGCTCCATATCGATACTTAGTAGTTTTTCCACGTCTTCAGGTGCGGCTCCTGGATACACGGCCCTAATGATAACGTAATTAAAATCAACGTTTGGGAAAGTTTCTTTATTTAGTGAGAATATAGAAACCGTACCCATAACTATAATCAATAATGTTAAAAGATTTACAACAACTGAATTATCAACAAAATAATCTATTATTTTTTTCATGGATTAATCTCTATATGCATTGAGGAAACTCTCAATGCTATTATTTAAATAAGCGTAGTTTGCTACAAGAAGTTCGTAATTTAAAAGGTTTCTCTTTTCACTTAGCTTCGTGTTGATATAGTTTTCCTCTGCACGGATCACCTCTTCAAATGTTGTCTGAGCATTGAGGTAGTAACGATTCTGTTCCTTAAGAGTTTTCTTAGCTATTTCAACCTTCCTAGAGCTTATAGAGTTTATTTTTTCAAAATAGCGAATCTGAGAAAGAAGAGCATCTTTTTGTACTTTAATCTCATCTTCAAGGTTAAGGATACTGAGTTCATTCTTTTTATTTTCTAAAAGCACTCGAGAATTTAGTGCTGATCTCTTATCCAAGCCTAACGGTATGACTAGGTTTAGTCCAAAGCCTACGTTTTTATTAACGGTATCAAGATGTTCGTTAAAGCTATTCGTATCGTTTTCATTAATTGCATTGGTCGTAAGTCCAGCAGTAAAAAGAAGTTTTACACCATTTTGATTTTTAAGTTTTGATAGATTTTGTCTCGAAACTTCAACTCTACTTTTTGCTGCAATAACAGATAAATGCTCTTGTTCTTTAATTGTTTTTTTCCAAAAAGAAAATGGTCTTGGAATCCATGAGATATCTGAGAAGTAATTTTCAGTTATTTTAATTTTTAGAATATTTTCTATAATTGAAAGGTTCTCTTTTAAAGCCGAGCGACTCGTTTCAACAGCTTCTTCTTGATTAAGTAAAGAGGATTGAGATTGTAATAGTTCCACATTTCTGCTGAGTCCATCTTTTCTTCTTTTCTTAGTCCTATTTACTCTTTTCTTTGCCTCTCCAACAAATGACTTAGATAACTCTACTGCATAAATTTGATACTTGGCTTGAAGATAGGTCTGAAAAAAAGAAAGATAACCTTTTTCAACATCTAATTGATTTGCTGATTCATTAGCATTAGCCTCGGCGATTATAATACTCAAGTCATCACTAGAGCTTCTATCTAAGAAGTCATAACTGTATTCAATACCTGTTCTGTTTTCGAACAGGTGGTCATCGGTAAAACTACTTAGAGCGGTACTATTCCAATCGGAGATATCGTAATCTGTTTTTGTATGCCTAATTGTAACGTTTCCATAATCAAAGGAGCTTTTTGTAAATTCAAATGCGTAGGTATTGGTTTTAGTATTTTGAGCTTGAAATGCAAACAGACTTGCAAGGTTTGACTCTCGATAACTAGGTGAGAAAATAAACTTCCAATCATTCATATTTTCTTTAAACTTGTACTCAGCTTCAGAGATATTTTTTTGAAGAACAATACTCTTATTCAAATTAGAGATTTGGTAACCTTTCCACATTGGCTGAAAAGTAGCGGTGGCCGCAGTTGAAATCAAAGCACAAATAATCAAATACATAGAAGAATCCTTTATGAGCTTTTAATACAACAAAAGCTGTATTTTATCAAAGGGCGCAGCTTGTCAAAAGCCTGTACATAAACTATAAAGTCATGCCGAGAAAGAAAGACCATCGCCGGTAGAAGTTTCGGCTTCTACGGGAGGAAAGTCCGGGCACCATATAGCACCGAAGCGGGTAACTCCCGTCCACCGTGAGGTGAGGACAAGTGCAACAGAAAGTATGTACAGGTAATGCTGTAGTGAAACCAGGTAAACTCTTCGGGGTGCAAGCTCATGTAGGCCATCGCTTGATCGCTGCTAGCGAAAAGATGGCGGGTAGAGTGCTCGAGGTATTGGGTAACTTATATCCTAGACGAATGATGGTTCTAGACAGAACCCGGCTTATCTTCTTTCTCGGCTTTTTATAAAAATCTAAGACTTTATTAGGTCGATGGCCTTCTCACTTCCAGTAGATAGATTCGTATTTGAATAGCTATATTTATTAAGATCAAGCCCCATTTCTTTAGCTTCTTTCTCATTCACCCAAATAACAAAATTCAAAATTTTATATTTTGTAATTGCCGACTTAAAACTTGGCAATAAGTTAAACTCTCCGACAATTTTGGGATATTGATTTAGTTTAGGGTCTTTGGAGTCTATCATAAAGGTCGGTATTTCATTTTGCCCAGCTAACCACTGAGTGCTCGATTTTTTATAGGTTAAATACTTTCCTTCTCTTTCTACAATCACTCTTAGAAGAGATAATTCAAAGCTCTCTTTAGTTTTCTCAACAACCACAGGTAGTTGATCTGTCATTTTATTTTTAAAAGCGAAGCAATCTTTACTTAAGAAGCAAATTTCACAGCTCGCCTTTCTGGCCTGACAGTAGTTACGTCCCAGATCCATTAAAGATTCATTGAAAACTCTTGCCCCTATAGGGACAATTTCATTACATATTTCATTGTTATTAAATCGTTTTGCAATTTCTTTTTGCAACTTTAAACCTTTAGGCTCTTTGATCCCATAGATTCTTGAGATTACTCTTTCAAGGTTTGCATCAAGTGCAAGTGCCCTTTTATCTGCACCCATAGCTAGAATGGCGTTTGCTGTGTAAACACCAATGCCATGAATTGAAATCAGTGTATTGAAATCGAGAGGGATTTCACCGTTATGTTTTTCACATATAGTGATGCAGGCTTTCTTAAGGTTTCTTGCTCTTCTATAATACCCAAGACCCTTCCAAGCAATAAGGAGTTCTTCTTCAGTAGCTTTTGCGAATAGATCAGGAGTTGGATATTGTTGCATGAATCTTTCAAAGTGCTTGAGAACTGTAGATACTGTAGTTTGTTGAAGCATGATTTCTGAGACAAGTGTTCTATAAAGAGATCGATTTTGTCTCCAAGGAAGGTTCGAGAACTCTTCTAAAGACCATTTTGCGAGGTTTTGAAACATTTTCTAGTTACACATTTTTTGTATACGCGAAACATCATTTAAAATATCTTTTGCGTAAAGAGGTTTATCAATTCCTTTTACACTACCACCGGCCACTTGTTCAACAAAATCTATAAATTCAGCTTTTGCCTCATAGATGTCTGTAATGATGATTAGACTTTCAGCAGTTGAAGCTTTTATATCACGAATTAACCTATCAACTCTGTTGGTTCCTGAATTGAGACAAACTCGATCAAAGTTTCCAAGCTCTTTTCTATTTTCATCGAAAATATAAACTTTCATTTTTTCATTAAGTGGACACGATCCGCCAACTCTTTCTAAGAAACGCTCTCTCACGCATTTACTTTTATAATCTGAGCCGTCAACTTGTTTCATCGTTGAGCTAATATCAACCCATAGTTCTAGCTTTTGTTTTTGGACTTTCGTTACTTTCTTTTTTGATCCCTTTTTACAAAAGATATCAAAGTGACCTGGGTTTTTACAAGGGTCGTACTCGCCCTCCTTATACTCTCCAGCTTCATTAAACTCTTCTTTTGTGTCTAAGGCTGAATAGTCAGTGGCTTCAACTATTTTATCATTCTCTTTTTTGTATAAACCAATTTGAGGGTCAAAGCAGTAGTCACCTATTTTTTGACATTGATATTGTGCTGTTAATTTTGAGTATTTTATCTTTGGTATTATGGAATCGATAAACGCAGTTTTATCAACGCTTAGAAACCAAACCTCTAGAGTCTTAGGAGTTGCAAAAGCTGATGAGATTGAAAGTAAAAGAGTAAAAATAATTAATTTCATATTTCAAATTGCTTGCGATTCAAATATTTTATAATAACTTCTCCTGCAGAGACGACTAGGTCTTGGCCATCGACATCTAGGTCTAAGAAGTCAGATAGAAAACCTTTTTGTCTGGCAGTTAAATCAGCAAGCTTCTCCCCTGTCGTTCTAGTGTTTCTTCTGTCATCAGCTCTTCGTTCTCCGAAGGAGACTTTGACGCCTCTAATATTTGCAGTTGTTTGAGTTTTGGTTTCTTCTTTTCCAAGAGTTTCCTCAAAAGCATCTGCTTCCTTATTCATACTCTCTTTATCGGTAGAATCAGGTTCTATATAAAGGGTAACCATCTTTTTAAATAGGGCCGTAGAGTCCTCTTCAATAAAGTCTATGATCTCGTGCAATGGAATATTTAACTTTGCAACAATAGCTGCAATTAGCTGCGGATCGAGCTCTTTAGTTTTTTGATTTAAGAATCGGCTCATAGTTGAGATTCCAACATTTACCTTCTCTGCAAGATCCTTTTGGGAGTAACCTCCACGGATTGCCATGTACTTTCGGACAGTTGTGAGAAATGCATCTAAATAGTTACTATCGAATAAAACCATACAGCCTCCTTTTGGATTGGTTTATTTGCTATCCAAGCTGTTAATATTCTTATCGGTTTGAAATTTAATTCCTTGATGCAATTATATTTCTTGACGCAATGCATCGGGTATGCGATACTGATTACAGGAAAGAAACAAGGCACGGAGGAAGTATGAGACAAGTAATTATAAACAACAATACTTCATTAATTACAGATACTTATACTCATATGGTTGGAAGAACAATGACCGACCTTCACCTTGATTCAGAGCAAATTTCAGGTGGAAAATTTGATGAAGTTACCTTTAAAAATGTTACTTTTTTTAATTGCAACTTCCAAGCATCTGCATTTAACTCGACAAATTTTATTGATTGTACCTTTATTAATTGCAATTTTAGCTTCACGAAGTTTAAAAATTGCACTTTGATTGCGTGTGTGTTTGAAAATTGCAATTTTTGCATTACGAATTCCCTTAGTAGTAACTTTCAAACATGCACGTTTCAAAATACATCATGGAAGCTAGGCGCTTTCAGAAACAACAGAGTCGTTGCTTGTTTATTGGATGAACAAACTATTGCTCACATTGAAGAAAATGGTGAAAACGAAAATATCGACTCTCTCTCTCTCCTCGATATTCCCGCTCATGAAGAGCTCGCCATGGCCGCCTAGTACGATTCACTCCTCAACGGATGAGGAATTTCAAATTGAAATTTTTATTTTATTTTAAATACTTACGGAAGAACCCAGCAAGCAAGGATTGCTTTACCTACCCCTAAAGACCTAAGATGCCTCAAAAGCTCATTCCTGGCCTCCACTAATTCGTAAGATTTATGGGGCCAGAGATCATCTATCACCCATCTATTGAATAAATTACAAAATGATTGAATAAAATCAGAGGTTTGTTATAACTCAGTGCACAGTATTTTACCCCGAGGAAACTATGACTAAATCGAGATCGCTATTTTTAAACTTAACTCTCTTTGCGCTATTTATTTTTGTTAGTGCTGGTTCGGCTTTTGCTCAAACTTTGGGATACAATCACTCATACTTCATCACTGATTCTGGACAAATACATACTGTAAGATCTTATACTCCGGCTGAGGGATTTATTCCTCTATTTAGCCCCAATGGTTTTTTTATTCTTCCAGAAATGATCGACGTTAAACAGTCTTCATATTTTACTGATACAGACGGAACTCTCTATACAGTTGATAGAGATGGATACCTTTATAGCTATAACTATGAATCAGAGATTGATTCAAGAATGAGACACGAAGGTGGATCATTTTTTATTACTCGTGATAGATCATTAAGAATAGTTCTTACTAATGGTGTTATCAAAACAATTGTCGAAGATGATTATGAATTAGATTCAAATATAAAAGTTGTCGGTGGTAACTATCTAATAACGAGAAAAAATACCGTTTATATAATTAATCCAATCGCAGGAACAATTACTAAAACGGGTGTTGAAATAGATAAAAGAGATGTTGAAGTTCAAGGCGACAACTACCTTGTAACTAAAGAGGGTACTCTTTATTCATTCGCCATAAATGTAGATGGTTCTGTAAAAATTAGAAGCACTAGTAACCGTATCTTTAAAAACATCAAGAGAAAGGGTGGAAATTTCTTTTTTGATTCAAGAAATCAAATCCATACAATTGCTGCAAATGGTGAATTTAATAACGGATCTAGAAGTGTTGGAACAGACGTAAGACGATCTGAAGTTCCTTTAAAGTTTGGAGCTAATTACTTCGTTTACGCTGACAATTCATTTTTTATTGTTGATGAGCTTGGAATCGTAAGAATGATTGATACTTTTAATGATGTTATTTTATTAACAACAAAATAATTATATCTTTTTTATATTCGTATTTTTTGGCGGAGTAAAATTGAATTCAGACTTTTTTAACTTGGCCTTTGTGTTTATCTCTTTAAAAACAAAGGTCGTAGGTTTCTTTTTTCCAACTTTATAAATTCTCATTTTATCAACATTCTCAATCGTACTTGTACTACTAATATTGGATTTAAAGTCTAGTTCAACGAAAGTAATACCAAGCTGTGCCTGAGCATCTTTTTTAAAGCTTAGCTTTGCAATCTTTTTATTCTTTACAGTAGTGTAGATATTGTTTGATGTAAGTCCCTTACTTAAAGCATCAAAAATTTTAACGTAACAGTGCTTACTCGAATCACCTATTGTCAGTTCTCCCTTCTCACTTGGATCCCAAGGTGGAGTATAAATCCATGTCTTATCTTTATTACAGATATAAACGACAGCATCATCTTTTAAGTTGAAATAAACGTTACTTGGAAACAAGTACTTCATATCAATGGCGCTTTTAATAATCTTCCCTTTCTTAGAAGACATCATTACATCTTGCTGTTCTAGGCTTGCGACAAAGGATTTTGGTAAAAAATCAACAGCCACCGCTAGTTCAACGATGGCAAAGAATAAAATTATGACGAAGCTTAGTTTCATTCTAATCCTTAGTGAAGTTGAACTGATACAGCTTTAGAAACACCTGGCTCTTGCATTGTTACACCGTAAAGAGTGTCGTTAAGTTCCATTGTTTTCTTATTATGTGTGATCAAAATAAATTGTGATTCAGAACTCATCTCACGAAGAAGCTCATTAAACCTTCCAACGTTTGCATCATCTAGAGGTGCATCGACCTCATCGAGAAGACAAAACGGAGATGGCTTAACCAAGAAAATAGAAAAGATTAAAGAGACGGCAGTCATTGCCTTCTCACCACCACTCATAAGGTTGATCGATTGCATTTTCTTACCTGGCGGCTTAGCAATAATATCAATTCCACACTCAGTGCTATCGATGTCTCCAACGATAGTTAATCTTGCTTCTCCACCACCAAAGATGATTGGGAAAACTTTCTCAAACCTTATATTTACTTCTTCAAATGCTTCTTTAAATCGAGACTTAGACTTTTCATCAATATGAGCGATTGCAAGTTCAAGATCCTCTAGAGATTTCTTAAGCTCCCCTTCCTGTGTTCTTAAAAAGTCATGGCGAAGTTTTTGTCTATCGTAGTCTTCAATCGCTTGCCAGTTAATTTCACCTAAACGACTAAGATCTGTTTTATATCTCTTATATTTCTCTTTTGATTCTCTCAGAACTGCTGGGAAGCGTTTTTCAAATTCGTAAGCTTCTCTTTCAATCTCAGTCTGCCCTTCTTCAGTTTCCATAAAGAAGATTGAATCGATATTTGTAAGTCCTTCAAGTTCTTCTGAGTGAAGTTCAAGGTGTTTCATCATTGTCGCTCTAAGATCAACACGGTACTTATCAAAACCATCTTTAACTAAGATCTCTTCATCTATAATGATTTGATCAACTTTCATTGATAGCTCTACATTTGATTTTTCAATTGTATTGATTGTTTTAGCAAGCTCTTTAACTTCATTTTCACGTTCTTGCATTCCAGTAAGAAGAGAAGTTAACTCGTCTCTAACAATATTTAAGTAACTCTCTTTCTCACTCATTATATCAGCTTGGTCTTGGTTACCTGATTCGAGATTCAAAACAGCTTCTTCAGCTTGCTCAATATCATTTTGATAAGACTCAAGAAGTTCCATATTAGTATCAAGTTTTGTTGTGTATCTTTCGACTTGAGATTCTGCATCGTCGATTTGAGACTGAAGTCCTTCAACTTGACTTGTAAAAGTTTTAGCATTGGCCTGAAGCTCTAATAGTTCACTTCTCTCGTCTTCGTAGCTCGTTCTTAATTCCTGGCCAAGCTCCTTTGCTTCTGCAAAAGTTTCTGTGAGCATATCGAGTTTTTCACTTAGAGAATCTTTTCTATTAACTGTATCTTCTTCAGTTTCAAGAAGATCAAGCTTAGATTTAGATATCTCATTTTTTCTATTATTAAGAATATCAAGTCTAGCTGAAGCTCCGCCGTAACTAGACTCTTTTGAATCGAGTGTTGATTTAAGTGATGCAAAAGTAGTCTTGTTAGTTCCAAGTTCATTTTGTTCAGTGTCGTACTTTTCTTGAAGAATTTCTATTTCAGAAGTAAGCGTTGAGAATCTTAACTCGAGAGAGTCTAATTTTTCTTTTTTCGTATTGTATTCTTCAGTTAACTCATTGATTAAGTTATTTCTTTGAACGACTCCTAGGCTTTGGTTATCTTCACTTCTAGCACTTAGAGATACACCGTTTAAAGACTTTGTAAGAACAACTTGTCCATCAAGAGATATTAACCCTTTAAACTTTATGTCTTTAGAAATTCTAAGCGCAGCTTCAGGAGAAACATTATCCGCTATATAGTAGCCGTTAAAGAATTCGCTCAATTTTGCTTTAAACTCATTATTATTAATTTTTAAAATATCTTCAATTGCTATAACGTTCTCAAGACCTTTAAGCTTTAACCTTTCGGCCGTCTCAGGAGAACAGACAACATCGGATTGTCCCGGTTGAATAAAATCAAATGACTTATCTGTATTGCTTTCATACCAAGAAGATAAGTTTTCACTTTCGCCATCTTTACTTATGAGAGCATCAAAAGAGTTTTCAAATAAAACCTCAAGTGCTTTAGCATATTGTGGTTCACACTCAATCAGGTTTCCAAGGATTTCAAAGCTCGTATTATCAGTGCTTTCAATAAAGCTTAATGCACCTTCTTTAACTCCCACGCCAGATTTATTAACATCAATAAGCGACTGACGTTTAGAATCAAGTTGAATAACTTCTTTTGATAAAACTCTAAGTTCACTATCAACTTCTTTAAACTCAGATTTCTTAGATGTTAATTCAGTTTTAATTTTCTCAAAAGTCTCTTCGCTTCTAAAAAGATTCTCTTTAGCTGTTGCAACTTCTTGTCGAAGATTAACTAATTCATCTGTGTGATTTGCAGAGCTTTTCTCGATCTCTTCAATCTCAGCTATAATGTCATCAAGGTTTGCTGAGTATTCATCAAGCTTAGAGCTATTTCTAAATACTAATTGGTCAACTTCAGTAAACTCAGTTCTAACTTCTTCGAGCTGGCCACCAAGGTCAGTAATCTCTTCATTCTTATCGTTTAAGCTCTCTTTTAAAGTTTCAACTTTCTCTTCAAGTTCAGAAAAATCCATCTCTTCAAAATTTTGAGATTCGAGATCGCTAAGCTTTAACTTTATCTCTTCAAGTTTCTCTTTTCTCTCACTAATATCATTAATGAGTTCTTCGTTTTCGCTATTACGAGCTTCAATATGCTTTTCTTTATCTGCTCTTGTATTGCGTAGATGCTTTAATCGCTCTTCACTTGCAGCAAGCTCTTTGGCCATCTCATTATATTCGGCTGACAGACCATCGATTCGCTCCATCAGGTCAGTTTTCTTAATTCTTTCATCTTCAAGCGCAAGCTCAAAGGCATCTTTTTTTAGTTCCGATTGCTCAAGAGTTGTTGCATTTGAATTAAGTGTTCTTCTTGCGTTTACGAAGTCAGTTTGAAAATCAAATTCTTTATGACTATCCACTATAAGACCATGATGCTTGATTCTATCTCTTAGACGTTTTGCTTTTTCAGCTTTTTCAGCTTGCTTCTCTAAAGACTTTAAGTTTTTATAAATCTCTGCTTGGAGATCACTTAGTCTGTTTAAGTTTTGAGATGTTTGTTCTATTTTTTTAAGTGAGTCACGTTTTCTAATTTTGAATTTTGTAATTCCCGCAACTTCTTCAATCATTGTTCGTCTTTCTTCAGGTTTGGCCTGGACGAGACGATTGATCTCACCTTGAGCGATAATTGAATAAGACTTTGCACCAGCACCTGTATCCATAAAAACTTCGTGAATATCTTTTAGTCTCGCTGGAAGGCCATTAATTCTATATTCAGTTTCACCATTTCGGTAAAGCTTTCTTGTTAATGCAATTTCAGTAGGTTTAGTAACTTGGTTACCAATATGGATATGCTTACCTGTATTATTCTCTAATACAAGAGTAACTTCAGCGAATGAGCCTGGAGTATACTTAGATGATCCCGCAAAAATAAGATCCTTCATATTGTTACCACGAAGATGCTTAGCTGATTGCTCTCCCATGACCCAAAATAAAGCATCAACAATATTTGACTTTCCACACCCGTTTGGACCTACGATCCCGGTGATTCCGTCGTCAAACTGAATTGTTGTTTTATCCTTAAAAGATTTAAATCCCTGTAAGTGTAGACGTAGTAGTTTCATACGATCTTATCCCTCTCAAAATGTCTTTTGCGTTGTGTGTGTGTAAGTCCATTTTGCCAATGAAACCTACCGATTGTCTAGGTTTTATCGGTCAAAAGAGAGACTTTAACAGATTGAAATGATTGATTTTTGTTTGAATTTTCTGATCAAGACAGAAGGGCCTGAAGCTTTCTATCAAGCTGCTGCAAGTCATTTACACTAATGATACCGTCTTGCATTAGTGGCTTAGTAAAATGTTGCATTCCACCTATCCAAAGTTCGCATTCAGACTTTAAGCTTGATCTAACATTAGTAAAATATTCCTCTAAAATCTCTGTGTTGGTTGTTTGAAACATCGGACTTACTCCAACCAAGAGAATATCTGCACCTATTTGGTTAGTCGCATCACTGAGAGAATCCCAAGGCATACTAGCACCGAGATAAATAAATTTAATATCATAGTTTGCACAAAGAAGTGCTGAGATTAGAATTCCGAATTCATGTAACTCTCCAGCAGGTGTTGCAAGAACGATAGATTTTGTTTTAGCATTTTTAGTCGACATGTGTTTATAAAGAATACTACCGGAATGAAATTTTATTATCGCACTCATAGCATATTCTTGAGCTATACTAAGCTCACCGGCATATACCATTGTGCCGACTTCTTTTAACAGTGGAAGAAGGAGCTTTAAGGCAAAGTCTTTAGGGTTTAGTGACTGCTTAACTTTTTCCATTTCGTGAGAAATAATATCGAGCTTGAATCCTCTAAGGGCCATGAGAAGGTTTTTTAAAACACCGCTTATATCTACATCTTCTTGTTTCGTATTATTGATTTGCTTTTGTTCACCGAACTGAAGTGAGAGAGCTTCAAGCGTATCAATTTCTAAAGAAGCAATGTCACTTATTGAATTTCCCATTTGAACGAGTTCAGTCAAAAGTTTTAGCTTTTTTATATTTTCTTGTGAGTAGAGACGCTTGCCTTTGGGATTTCTTCGAGGAACTACTGCGTCATAGCGCTTTTCCCATGCACGAAGGGTATGAGCACTGACACCAGTAACTTTAGATACGAATTGAATTGAAAATCCAGTTTCTTGCATGGTTCAACTTTTTAATTAGTTTTATTAGTGTAAAAATTAACAAAAATCTAATCAAATGTCAGTCTTAAAGCTGTGTTAGTATATATTCATGAAAAATTTTGACTACTTAGAACAAAATATGACCTTTGGCTTTGAGCAAACGTTCACTATACCAAGTTGGTGGACTGATGAAGGATTTACAGCAACAAGTGATACTCCCTTAAAGAGAGATAAAATGCTTGAACTCGCTCGTGCCATTGCAGAAATCCTATCCGGTGAATTTAAAGAGAGTTTAGATATATGGGATCATATGCAATATGAGACCTTTGATAAAGATGGAAATCCAAGCTTTGTTGTTACTATGGATCCTGGAAGCATTGAGGTTAAAACTCAGCCTGTAATTGCAAAAGATGTGGTCTCAATGATCACTCCACTTTTTGAAGCTGCTGACAAATCTGGACTCGTGCCGTACAGAAATTGGTGGTACGGAGTCCAAGGTGGAACCGAGGGTGGATGTCATGTGAATATGGGCGGCTTCAGCGATGAGACCAATCCCTTTTTAAAGTTTCCGGATCTCGTTGTAAAATACTCTGCTTATGTGCATAATCGACCTTTTCTTCACTATCCATTTATGGCCCTCGATGTTGGACCAGAAGGAAATGCACAAAGACTTGATGAAAAAAAAGGATTTGATAAAGTTAAAGCAGCTTTTAAAACCTTTGACTCAACTCAAAACGTATACGAACATTTTAAAGAAACCAATATCATCTCAGACAAGTCTTCTTACCCCTCACTTCATAAGTTTAAAGAACCATTATTCTTAATTGAAGACCGGGCCGTTGAGTCTTTGCGATCCCCTGAGGATTTTGAGCTAATGGTTAATCTTCGTTTAGAAGTTTTTAAACAACTTCTCAATAATACCAAGGTTGAAAAGATTAAAGACTTTGATGAAAGTCTACATAAAGAAAAGTTAACATCCTATTCACTTTGGCGTGACTTTCAAGTTTTGGCCAACAAAATAAACCTCAGCCCTATTCCTTTTCAACGTTTTTTTGAGAGGCAATTTCCTGTTTTAGAACAGGGCCCAAGACCTAATAGTTTTGGTATTAGAGACGGCAGACGACCAAGAGTTATAAAAGACATAAAGAAAAAGGGTGATACCGTCATTAGTAAGACGGTGGATACTGACTATAAAAGATTTGAGTTTTACACATATGGAGATGAGTTCTCAAGTGTGGAAATGGTTATCACAGTCGACGGTGTCGAATACGAATCTGAAATTCTCCAGCACGATGCTCCTTTGGGTTTCAGGGACTCAGGTGTCGCTTATTATAAATATATCGATTTAAAAATAAACAAAGATAATCCAATAATGGAGATTAGTATGAAGAATGATCAAGATATTGAAGAAGCTAAATTTCATCTTCTAGACATGAAGTGGATATAACTTTTAATTAACTAAGAATCCCTTAAAAGATTATGATCAAAAATTTCATCAATTTTTAAGCTTCTCTTGACCATTTTATAAAAGACATCCAGTTTAATAGAATCTTTTAAGACTCCACTGACAAAAACTTTTCCATCTACAACTCGAACTTCTAGTGAAGACCCTGGCATATAGATACAGGCCATTGCTATAAATCGATTTTCAGTTGAAGTATCACGTGTTTTTGCAGTCATGAAGTATTTGTAGAACATTATTCCATATCTTATTTGTTCTTGCAGCTGACTCCACTGGACTTCTTTTCTATTAACAGATCCCACGTCACAGCACATAACCATTGTAACAGTTCCAACTAATTCATTTTGAACGATTGTGATGACCGAATCTTTGAAGTTATGTTTTTTTATTTTGTTAAGATCAGTTTTTAAGTATTTATGAATAGAGATATCATTAGAAACATTCGTGATAAGTGAGCTTACTGTTACAAAAAAATCATCACTTCCAATCACAACAATTTTTGGTTGGTAGACGAAATATCCTTTTAACTTTAGATACAAGTTCATCAGTTAAACTCCTTATAAATATCTATTCGTCTATTTTACATTGAAACTTATGCGTGAAATATTAATTTTTCTTAACTAATTTCCTACAATTTAATACTTTCATTAAAATCGGGCAGTTGGAGGTCGGTCAGAGAATTAATTAAGGAAAATTTTAGTTTATATTCAAGATACACCTCATAACTTTAAACTATAAGTTCATAGTTATATAGCCAAAGATATTAGCTCGTTCTTCATGGTTAATACTTGAAAACTTAATTAATAGCTTTAAGTTTAGCCACGACTCTAGCTTTTAACTCTGAATTATCAAATGGTTTTGTTATGTAGTCTTCAGCTCCAATTACGAAAGTCATAACTTTTGTTGCAATATTAATATCTCCCGACAGGATAAAGATTCCTTGAGATGGGTTTTCTGATTTTACTTTTTGACAGTAATCAGCTCCATTACCATCCGGTAGACCAAGATCAAGAATGATTAAATCAAATGATTCTTTCGCTCTCAGTTGATCTGCAACCTCCAATGAACTGGCCCATATAACCTCAATCTGATCATCAGTAAGAACCCTCGAGACCAGACTGTGAACTTTTTCATTATCTTCAATATGAAGTATTCTTGACATAACCGCTGCCCTTTTGTTTTCTATTTTAGTGGGTTTATTTTATCTATTTCATGTTTAACTTTAGTTTTTACATCATCCATTTTTTCAAGTGCTTCCATAGCTACTGGTCCATACTTATCGGCAAGTTTCATCCAAAGAGGAGAACTTTCATCAGAACCCATTCCATTTTCAAAGTCTGGTAACTCTCCAGTTGGTCCCCACATACTTTCCATAACTTTCTCAACCGATTTTTTAACTAAACCTCTCGCTGGAATTTTTGCCATCATTCCATACATTGCAGCGTCTCCAGACTTTGCAAGTTCAGGACGAGCACGAACGTATTCAACAGTCTCAGCTAAGTCTTTTACAAAGTCTTCCAATGAGTCCCTGTGATTTGGCATAACTGTCATATGAATCGATGCAGGGTTTTGTTGTCTATCAAACCACCAACCTTTACTAATCATATGATCGGCTATGGCCAAAATACTTAGATCTTTATCTGTGGATTTAAATGCAAGTAATGTTGCATGTGGATTACCTAAAACTTCTAAAGGTTCAATTTGATTAATGCGAGTTTTAAAGTCTTTTGCTACTGAGATTGTTTTTTTAGCGTACTCAATATAACCCTCTTCTCCGAGTTTATTCAATGTACCCCATGCCGCTGCAATTGCTCCACCAGGTCTAGTACCAGGAAGATTTGGTGAGGCGTAAATTCCACCAGACCAATCAGTAGTAATAAAAAATTGATGTTTCATATAATCCATAGATTTATAAAGAATGACTGATGCACCTTTGGCCGCGAATCCATATTTATGAAGATCGGCTGAAATCGACGTTACTCCTGGGATTCTAAAGTCCCAAAGTGGAATCGGCTCACCGATTTTCTCTAACCACGGAAGCATAAATCCACCGACACATCCATCAACGTGAAAGGGTATATTCTTTTTCATTGCATAAGCTGCAAGTTCCTCAATAGGATCAATAACTCCTTGAGGGTATTGTGGAGCTGAGCCCATCATCATAATAGTATTTATGCCTACAGCTTTTTTCATAGCTTTAACATTTGCTCTGTAGTCATCATCTAATTTTACAGGAACGTATTTAACACCAAAATATTTACAAGCTTTTTCAAATGCAACGTGAGCAGATTCAGGACAAACGAGTTCGGGTTTAAGAATCCAAGGCTTTTTCTTCTTAGCAAGTTCTCTGGCAGCTTTCACGGCCATAAGGATACTTTCAGTTCCACCACTTGTCATCGTTCCAACAGAAGTTTCGCTTCCGTGCATAAGTGAGCAAGACATTCTTACAACTTCTCGCTCCATTTTTTTTAATGACTTAAATGCCATGGGATTAAGAAAGTTCTCAGATATAAATTTTCCATATGAATCTTTTAAAAATTCGTGATGAGCATCATCCAAAGGATAAGTTAAACAAAAAACTCTTCCGGCCTTCCATTTAAAATCGTGCTCTTTTATAGCATCCATCTCTTTAAATATTTCATTGATATCTCTTCCCTTTGCTGGGATTCTTATTTCATTGCTCATGAACACTCTCCTAAAATATAAGTACTCTTTATTATCACTTATTTTGGTTTAATTTATAGGCGGAAAACTTGTAATCGATTAGACATGTAATACAAACTCTATGTGATGTTAAACAAGTCTCTAACTCATTGATTTTATTGGTTTTGATTCATTTTTCCAAATCTAGTATATAATAGAGCTATGAAATGGATCGTTGCATTATTTTTCTATTCATCACTTCTATCAGCTTGTCCCTTTACCATGGTTGAGCAAGACGGGCGCTATCTACTCATTCAAAAGAGGCTTGGAGAGCCACCTAATATAAAGGAAGAGACAGCCAAACCACTCAACAGACGAGGGTTACAGGAAGTTAAAGTAAAAGATAAAGAGGGTATTGAAAGAACTGCAAGAGTTCGAGTAATCTATGATTCTGACGATAAAGCCGAAATTCAGCGAATTATTGATGGAAGGTGCAAGTAATACTTATTCCTATGGATAAATACACGCTGGATTAGTAGGTCCAGCACTATCACAGTCGGGACCACCACCGTATTGATCTCCACCAGCGGGGCCGTCATGCAAAGGAATTCGAGCATAAGCCTTTAAAAGAGTTCCAGTAACCTCAGAGTCATCAATTAGTTCATCAAGGTTAACGATTTCAATGTTTTTAAATTCGTACTTTTTCATAATTCATCTCAAAGGCTTTATATTAAGTTATTAAGGGCAAATTGAAGGAGCTCCCCCACCATCACAACCACCGCCAGAGGCACTTGAATGTGCATCTCCTGCAGGGTTTCCATCATTAGCTGGCTCAAGAGCAATACGAGCATAAGCTTTTAGAAGAGTTCCAGTGACTTCAGATTCATCTATTAAACTTTCAAGTTGAATAATTTCTATATTTTTAAATGCATATTTCTTCATTATTCCTCTTTGATAATTTTTAACTCAACTAGTCTACCAATAAAAGAGTCTAAGTCCGACTTAACTTCATCTGCAATTGTGTCATATTTATCACATATCTCTATAACGGCGTCATCTAGTTTATTCTTACAAACACCCTCCCAGAAGATCTTTGCAACTCCCTCAATCTTATAAAGAACATCTGAGGTATCTTCCATATTAAGGAGATAAATGATATCCTCCTCATTTTTTTCAATTATATTTTCATCAACTTTATAGTTTTTCATAAAATCCATCCCTTACCGCACATAATAACGTACACATATAAGCATAAAAATAAAAGTCCCCATCTTCTGGAGTGCTTATATGTTGACGCAAAACCCAAGGTACATAGCGATGTTCCAACGTGAACAACAGGTAAAATGGGAAAAATAAATAAAATAAATCCTCCTAAAGCACACCAAAAAACTTTTTTCATTGCCGTAAATTTAGACAATAAGAATAGTGATAGAAAAAATAATATACCTTCAAATACTATAATTAAGTTCGAGCCAACTTTTATTAATTTTTGATGTTTCTCCTCCAAGTCAAAAGAAACTGTTTTACTGTCATTATCGGCTTTTAGATTCTTCTCAAGATCGCTCAAGGAAAGAATTACTGGTGGTGTGAGTTTATTAATTAAAGTCACTTTTTGCATACGAGAGTCTTTTGCCAAAAGTCTCAATAAAGAGTCTCCTGATAAATATGATCCAAATATAAGCTTTCCAAAAAAGCCTGATGCCATCGTTAAAACTAATACAAATGACATCCCTTTTGATAGGTAAGCTTGAGAGTTGTCTTGGCGAAAGCTTACAGCTCTAAAAGTAATAACGATAAAAACAAATAGCTCAATATAGTGAGTTGAAAATGGCTCGATTAAATAGTTAATTATAATACTTATGGCCAATACAACTAATGAAGATATTCTGTAAGTTTTATTACTGACTACCAAATATATACAACTAAATGCTAACAGCACCCAAAAGTTTCCAAAGTGAGGCACTGTTAAAACTTTAAAGATGATCAATAAATCAAAAACTAAACAAAATTTTCGATTCAACATTTAGTCTCTTTTAATTTTTTCTTAGAAATTGTTTTATCTTTTAAAGAATATTGAAGTACCCAACTTTCCATTGATATTGTGTTTAAACCAAATTGTTTTTTTGCATAGCAAAGATCTTTTTGAGAAACTCTGTATGCCAGTGATTTAGAAAGTTTTCTTTTTGAATTTAAATAGTTTTCAATTGCTATTTCTTCAGAGGTTGCTAGATTAGGCTCTCCCCTAAATTTAATATACATTGAATCCTTACCAGGAAATATAAGACTCGAACTTACAACTTCATGGCCCTCGAAGTACTGAAAGCCATAATTCAAAGCAGTTATAGCTACGAGTAAAATATAGGGTAAGATTTTAACAAATTGCAGGTGAGTCACAACCTGTTACAAAAGTATCGACATCTCCACCACCATCATTTCCAGATTCTACAGGTATACGGGCGTAAGCCTTCAGAAGAGTACCAGAAGCTTCAAAATCTTCGACTATACTATCGAGATGGACTTCTTCTATATTTTAAAATTTGTAATCTAGTTTTTTACTCATAAGCTATCTTAAGGTAGTTTTTAATATAATTAAAGATTTATTAATGCGAATTACAAGGAAAGAGTGAAGTTAACTGAGAGTAAAGTGTGTATTTTTGAGTACTTAACTGACTCAACATGGATGAGCTGTAGTCACATAAATCGAGGTCTCAGAGGCTTCTACATGAGCGTTTATAAGCCCTTTGAGCCCATTTTAATTGCCGTATCAACTCAACATTTTGGCTTCTTAGATGCTATCGAGAAGATTATAAAATATAAGCCAAAAAAGTTGGTATTCTATGATCATAGATTAAATCCTTCTTTTATTCTCAGTTCTCTTAAATCCAGTGAATATCCTATGGAAGAACTTGAGATTATATTTCATCTATACGGAAATCCTGCAGAGAAGCTAAACTGGTGGCTTAAAGCCTACAATGCATCTCCTCAATCAAAGTGGCAATTCATAACCTCTTGTGAATCGAGCAAGGTTATTTTTGAGAGTTTTTTTAAAATACCCCCTTCTGTTTTAGTGATGCCATTTCCCTGTGATGAATACAGAGAATCGACAACGAACGAGGAGTTTGAATATTTAAACTCTCAAAATTGCATCATCTACTCAGGCCGAATATCGCCTGATAAAAATGTTCACCTGCTCATACCATTTGTCGCGAAGTTGAGGAAATCAGATCCCTCTTTGTCCCTTATTTTGGTAGGCCCATTTGATGATCTCCACAATTTCTCGATTGATGATAATAAACATTCTTACCAACTAATAATTTCCAACCAAATAAAAAAATATGACCCAGATGGTGAGTTTATATATTATTATTCAAAGATGAGTAGTGAACGACTAGATAAGCTTTATAAAAAATCAAACTATATGATATCATTGTCGACACTTTTTGGAGAAGATTTTGGAATGAGCATCGTCGAAGCAGCTAAAAATGGACTGTGTGTCTATTTAACTAAATGGGCCGGCTATAAGGATCACGCAAAGCATCTTCATGGATTAAACTACATAGATGTTATTGTTGATAAAAGTGATTTAACTATTTCACTTCCAGATAAACTTAAACCCACATCAAAGATGATCAAGTCTAAGAATATTGAATTAAATAGTTTTATTTATTCACAGAAGTATTGCGAAGGAATATTTAAAGAATTTTTTTCTAATAAAAAGGTAAAGCTCGATCTAATAAAAATATCAATTACACTAAGTCGTAATGTAAAAACAATGAATAGCGAATTCATTAAGGAGTACAATGTCCTCTGGTAATAAACACATTAAAAGCATAGAAAAACTCAGAAAAGTTGTATTGAAAAATAAGGCCACTGCAGGGACAAACTCTCATTTACACAAAGAAGAAATAAATTTTCCTCTTCAGGTTGCAGACATTGCAAACTTTACCCAAACTAAAGATATGATTATTCTTAGAGATGGACTTGTTTCAATCTTAAATAAGCAAGCCTACCTACTTGAGAAAAATCAAAAGTTTGTAACATCACTGGAGATTTATTTAAATCTACCTGCGAAACTTCAAGAAATATTCAGCTTTTATCAATTTTCTGACAATAGAGAAACTCTAGCTTCTCGAGATAAAATAATTTTTATCGATGCGCCCATCGATCTACTAAACGATAAAAATTTAAAAAGATTTATCAAAAACCTAGGTAGTCTCGATTCTCATAGCTTTTTCTATCTTAATATTGTTGATTTCAATACGCGTTTTCCAGGTTTTCAACAATTGACCCTAAGTACTATATTTAATAATATTAATAAACTGAAACCGATTGAAAAAGATGACTTATTTGATATGGAGCCCGGCACAGAGATTAAAATTATAAAAGACTCCCTACTTTTTGGTTTTAGCGCAATAGAATACTTCAGTGTTATGACTCATTACAAGCTTGATTCTGAGCCACATACAGGTGTTTTACAACATTCATATCCTATGACACCATATTCTAAGTTTGAAATATTTAAAGGTCAGATAATTGAAAAATCATTTTACAAGACGAATGAATTTATCGAACTTTTAGAAAAATCATTAAAGAAAAGTGATGGCGAAACAATTTATCATTTACTAGGACACTACTTTGAAAAAGATCTCTAGTCTTAAAAAGATTGATTCATTAAATAATGCAACTGATTGTATCTATGTCTATGATTACCCGTTAATAAGGAAATACCAAGACTCTTTTAAGATAGACGATATTAAAGAAATATTTAAAGCTATAAATACTTTGAGTATTGAAAGACCAAATATACGAGGAGATTTCTATCGGGATGGAAAGAACCTAACTCAAACTGTTTCATCAGAATTGATGGAAGAGCTGGAAAAGGATATCTCAAAGCTTAATGATGTAAGTCTCTCTGTTAGGGTTTCAAACTTTCAGCTTATAGATAAAGACATTAGAGTTATTACAAATAAGCTTTCTCAGGAATTAAAAGAATCAGTCACGTGCAATATGTATATAACACCGAGCTCTGAGGAGAATTGTTTCAAATATCATATTGATGAACAACAATCAATTATAGCTCAACTTTACGGTAGCAAAAGATGGTTTTTTCCGATGGTAGCAGCTAATAATTTTATGAAAAGATTAGAAATACAGGATGTTAATAATATTAATGATGATATCAAAGAAGAATTTATTGTTAACACTGGAGACTCATTTGTAATCGGTCAAAACATAGTTCACAAAGCCCATTTAGAAGGTAGCACAATGAGTGTTCACTTGACTTTTGCAGTTCTAAAACAGAATGCGTTTAACATTACAAAGTATATAATTGAAACATTAAAAGAATCTTTTATTGAAGACGGTCACCAATATCAAAGTATTAAGACAGCTTCAGATATAGAAAACCTCAAATCCAATTTGGTTAAGAAGATTCAAAATATAGATAGTGAAAAAGAAATAATCACAATCAACAAAGCTCAGATGGTTAACGATATTAGTATTTTGAAAAAAGGAAGACACTATTAACCAATTCCTGGAGTCTCTAAATTCACTTGCTAAAAAGTTAGAAAAAGTTGACCCTGCAAACTTCACTTCAGAATCAACTCAGATTTTAAAAAACTTTGATAGTCTCGATAATATTCAAGAAGACCAAGTGTTAGACTTAGCATTTGAAAAGTCGTTACCTAAGCAATTTTACTCAGAGACAATATTTGGAAAATTTAACATCACACTTTTTAATAACGATAAATTTACTATTCAGATTTATATAATGGATGAGATTGATACCGAGATTCATAATCACCCATTCGATGGTGCTTTTAGGCTTCTTAGAGGCAAGTCAGTACATTTAGCCTACAGGTTTAATAAAAAGTCACATCTTGAAGGTGCAATCTATCTAGGAAAACTTCAACTGGAAAAGTCTGAGGTTCAAACTACAGGGCATACAACACAGATCAACTCGGAAACCATTCACTCGATAGCTAGAGTCGAGAAATCCAATATTACTTTAATTGTTACAAATAAAGAAAAAAGAATGAACGGTTTTTTTATCTATCCAGATCTATACATTGAGAATCATAGAATTAGTGAAGATCTTGGAAGAAAAGTGCAAGCTCTGTCTCTAAAAAAAGAAGGCCGAGATGAAAAAATTATTTCATATCTCAAGTCCTTAGATATTTTTAACCTGCTAACAGTGGCTTTTAGACTTAATAACTACTCGTTCAATGTTGAATACGAGTCAAATTTCAGAAAAGTTCTAAATAATTTAATTGAGTTAGAATTAGAAAGTAGAAATAAACCTAATTACCTTTTGGCACATTCTAACCATTTGGTTAATGTCCAAAGAAAAATTACGCTCTTGAAGTAATAAACCTTAAATTGTCTTTTTCAGTATTAATGCTTTGAACTTCTTTGGATCGAGGGTACTTTTTCCAGCCTCAAGACTATTGAATGATAATTTTTCAAAACAGCGAAACTTATCCCCTAACAAGCTCTCGATAGCCTTTTTTTCACACGGGATTCTATCTAAACGGCCATGGCCTAAAAAAGGTAAGAAGTAGTCACTAAAAGTTTCTCTAGCACTATCATCCAATAAGCTAAGGCTTTTATCAAAATTTAAAAAGTCATCCATACTTACAAAATTTGTTAGTAACCTTGCTTGTTCACAGACTAGACTAAGGTGAGAGAAATTTATAGAATACTCATTATGCCCTGGAAGCTCAACAACTTGAGGAACCTCATTCCAACTGCCATATTCGCTAATGAAACCAATACCTTCAACTTTTAAAAGCTCAGTGATTTTCTCCATCGCTTTAATTGCTTGGTAATTTAGGAGAAACTTTGATGAAAAATCTTTAATTTCGAAATCGTACTTATTAAAAAGAGCATTAACCTGATCATCACACAAAGATAAGTCTTTATCACAAACACGAACATTGAGATCTGCGATTACTTCATTACAAATAATAAGATCAAACTTTTCTTCAAAATCATAGTTTTCAATATTTCCAGTGATTAACTTAACTTTATTAGCGTGACCTTCTGTAGACACCTTTTGCGCCTCTTGAAGAGCTGGAGATAGATCAAATAGATTATATTCAACTTGCTCATAGCAATTACGATGGTCTGTTTTTAGCCTATTGAGAAAGTTCTTTGCAAGTAAACCAGTGCCACAGCCAATTTCTAAAATCTTCAGAGAATCCCAGCTCTCCTTAGCACCAATTAATTTATCGCAAAGTGCTTCACCATAAGAGAGATTGTTCAGGGCTTTATTTTTATTTCTATATAGGTGAGACAGGGTAGTCTCATTGAAGTCAAACTGAACACCTGCATTACTTATTGTTTCTTTGTGATAATCAATTACAGCATTATCGGGTTTAACTTTTTTAAAAGCCGTCATAACTTTTTTTAATTGTTTTATTTTTTGACTGGCCAAATACTTGTCAGTCTCTTCGATAATGACACCTTCAGCAATCCACTTTCTAATAATATCATTTATTTGATCATCTCTATGAAGCTCTACTTCCTTATCAATAGATATTAAAACTTTAAATTCACTCTCACTTATTAGTCTCATTTTTTCAAATGAGTGTAAGTTTGAATCTCCTAGCAAATGTAAGTCTTTATCTTTCATTAAGATTACGCTTGAGCGCAGTTTAAATCCCATCATTAACTCCTGTGTCTTAATTATACTCTGTAAAAGTTAAAAGAAATAATCTAGAGGGATTTTCGAACAAAAAAAAGCCCTCTCTTGCGAGAAGGCTTTTAAAGTGCTGAAATCTTGGGACTTTCAGCTCGAAAAATTAAATCCAACCAATGACTGGTCGGGGTGAGAGGATTCGAACCTCCGACCTCCTCGTCCCAAACGAGTTACGCTACCAGGCTGCGCTACACCCCGATAATTTTTCGTAGGGTAAATTTTTAAATGATTCTACCCTTTTTGGCAATATTTATTTACTTAAACTCTTGAAATTAATTGCTTCTGCACATGCTTTGGCGCGATGCGAATTAGTCATTTTCCACTCACTCTCTTGCGCTAAAGACTTACCAGATCGTCCTTTAGGTAGGAATATTGGATCGTAACCAAAGCCCGTATCACCTTTGAGTTCATATCCTATCTCACCAGGCACCCTACCTTCAAAAAAGTAGATCTCACTTGGAGACTTGTAAAAACACAGATAACAAACAAAATATGCTGAGCGATCTTCCTTATCCTTAAGTAACTCAATAAGCTTTTTACACTTATCGGAATATTCTGGAAGTTCGGGTGCAAAATTTGCAGATTCAACCCCAAGCAAATCTGGCAAAGCATTAACAACTAATCCAGAGTCATCCGAAACAGAAGCTTTTCCAAACTTGTTATAATAAGCTTCGGCTTTTAATTGTGCATTAGCTCTAAAGCTTCCTCCATCTTCGATAACTTCTAATTTCGACTTTGGAGACATAATTCTAATTTCACTATCTTTAAAAAGCTCATTAAGTTCTTCAACTTTATGTTTATTTGCAGATGCTAGTATATATTCCATTAATTAAGCCTTAAGCGCTTGTGATTGAGCTTCAAATACTTTTTTCATGGCTATACCACCACAATCGAGGATCGCGTTTAATTGCTCTCTAGAGAAAGGCTCACCTTCAGCTGTTCCTTGAACCTCTACAAATTTTCCAGACTCAGTCATAACGATATTTACATCCGCTTCACAAGTTGAATCTTCTTCGTAGTTTAAGTCAGCAATGGCCATACCGTCTTTATCTAGACCAACACTAAGAGCTGCTAGCTTTTCACTAATTGGACTTGAAGTAAGTTTTCCCTCAGCAATTAGTCTCTCTATAGCGATCTCAAGAGCAACAAAAGCTCCTGAAATTGAAGTTGTTCTCGTTCCACCATCGGCAACTAAAACATCACAGTCTAAAATAATTTGCATCTCACCTAGCTTTTTCATGTCGACAACAGCGCGAAGAGATCTAGCAATCAGTCTTTGAATTTCTTGAGTTCTTCCGCCCACTTGGTTTCTTTCACGTCTGACACGGTCGTGAGTAGATCCTGGAAGCATTGAGTACTCAGCTGTAACCCAACCTTTTCCTGTGCCTTTCATCCATCTTGGAACATCTGCCTCAACTGTAGCTGTAATATGAACTTTGGTATTTCCAAACTCAGCGATGACACTTCCATAAGCGTATGGATTAATATTTTTAGTAATTTTAATTTCTCTTGGCGTATCTCTTTTGATTAAAGACATTTAATGCTCCTTTAGGTATAAGTTAGATCCTTTATAACAAAAGCTAGGAACGAGATCAATGAATCATATTCATCTTGAAACATGCCCAAGTACTCAAGATCATTTACTTAATCTTAATGATTTGTCGCAAAACATTCTTGTAAGCTCCAATTTTCAGACAACCGGCAGAGGTCGAAGAACAAATGAGTGGCACTCAGGACACGGCTCATTATCTATGTCTTTCACTTTGAAACCCAATGAGGTTTTAACTCTCACTTCTGCAGAAGTTTCAATTCTCATATGTGAATACTTTAAAAGTAAAATAAAAATTAAATGGCCAAATGATCTTATAAATTTAGAAGGTCAAAAGTGTGGTGGAGTTATACTTCAGAAAGTTGAAGAGACTCTCGTCGTTGGCGTCGGTCTGAATATGACATTTATACCAGAAGATAAATTTGATTATCCTGTTGGATCCATTTTAAATATCAATGCTGATTTTAATGCCCAGAGTGAATCTAAAAAACTCTATTCATTTATTTTAGACAATAGGCTTTCTGCAACAGAAGTGAAGTCTAGATGGGAGAAAATATGCTCTCATTTAAACAAAGAAGTTATTCTGACTGAAGACTCGGTAGAGTTTCATGGAAAGTTTTTAGGCATTGGTGATCATGGGCAAGCTATCCTAGAGAGCCCTTTTGAAATCAAAGAGCTCTACAACGGATCACTCAGAATCAAGAATTGATTCTGTAATTTTTTCTAGTTCTCTTTTTATGAGATTTTCTGCTAAATCTGGAATTATCTCCCATGCTATTTTTTCAATATTTGCTTGGCAGTATTCTTTAACTAAGCTCTCGATCATAGGAGTCATTTTTTCTTTCAGAAGTTCTTCAATCTTAGACTCATCAAAAATAGGAGCGGCGGCCTTAACAGGTTCAATATTTTTTGAATCCATTACGTCTGCAGGAAAGTCACTAGGAGCATCTCCAAAAAAGTCGACATCATCAAATGAGTCGCTTTCTTCTTCAATAGTAAGAGGCTTCACCTCTCTGAGGCTATGAGATTCAACATGGGGAAGGTCATTTTCTTTTAAAGGTATAAAATCTTTGATCTTATCTAGCTTGTCCGTTTCATCAATTTCTTCATCTGCAGTCCACAGATCGGACTCGTCAATTTCGTCTTCAATTTCAGAGGCAAGATCGAAGTCATCTTCAGAATCTTCTATTTCATCAGGTATTTCTTCTTCCACGATAAACTCATCAATTGGAATAAGTTTGGGAGAAGATTTACTTTCCATATCTGGGAACTCGAGATCTTCATCTTTTGGAAGTACAATTCCATCTTCATTTTTTAATGTCTCAATTACTTTTGGAGATTTTACTTTGCCTATTACATCTGGAAATTCAATATGATCTGAATCGTGTCCTATTATTCCAGGAACATCCATTGACCAGTCATCTACAGATGCTTGAAGAGTACTAATATTAATTTTTTCTGTTTTAGCTGAATCAATTTCTTCAGGCTCGTCGTCAAAGAAGTTTGAGCTTGGTGAATCCATAACCCAGTCTTCTTCTTCTTCTTCTTCTTGAGTTTCTTCAGATTTAATTACGTCTGGAAGTGAATCATCCTCGTCGTCACCGAAACTATCTCTCATTGCATGGCAAAGAGTAATAAACTTAGAACCATCAAATGGCTTAACAATCTTGAAATCCACTCCACTTTGCTTAAGCATGTCTTCATCAATTGTATCGAATGTTCCAAAGAGCATAAGAATTTTTGACTCAGCATGAATATCTAAAACATCAGAGGCGAGTTCATATCCAGTTTTATCTTCAGACAAATTAAAATCTAATAAAATAATATCTGGTTTTACTTCTCTTACTTGAGAACGTAATTCCTCAGCAGACAGGCACTCAATAATCTCAAACTTTTCGTTTGCTAAAGTTATCTTAATTACTTTTTGGATCGTGAGGCTGTCATCAGCGACAAGAATTTTATGCATCTTAGCCATTCCTTAAAAATAGTATTCTATAGCATGGTACGCAATATAAAATATTATGTCTAATTTTAGGCAGTTAGCTTAAAATTCTAAAACCATGGCCGTTTGATTGTCCATATTCCCTCTGCCATTAGACAGACTAAAAAGCTCAAGAATTTTTTTCTTCAAATCTAGCTTTGATTTATTTAGAATCGCTTTGATTTCATCTTCAACTAGCCTAGCGTAGACTCCATCGGTCATTAGGACGACGATATCGTCTTTAAAGATTCTAAGTTCTTTTACTTGGTAGTACAGATCAGGGAAGAGTCCAAACCCGCTCAGAGGCATTGACTTTAGATGAGCATCAAAGTTATCACCAGACAGGTATTGGAAGCTATCTTCGACAAATATTTTAGACATAATTCCATTTCTAATTACGTAGGCACAGCAATTTCCAACAGAGGCCATGGTCAGGACACTTTCACTGGCTGCTGCGAACATTCCAGAAGCTCCCGCTCTTTGAGCAACTTCTTTAGAAGCATTATCCCTCATGAGTGAGTCGTGGGAATACAGCATGGCATTGATCAAGGCATTGCCTTCAATTAAATATTTTGGGCTGTAAAAAAAAGGTAGTGTACAATCTGGATCACTAGATATTTGCGTATAGAATTTCTTCATGTTTTCTTTGAGTTTATTAACTGCAATATCGCCACAACCTACTCCACCGAAGCCGTCAAAAACCATAAAGAGGTTATTTTCTAAGTCAAAGTCATAGGCATCTTCATTAATCTGCAAAAATGGTCCCTGATCTGACTGGGCATTAAAAGATTTGAGTCTCATATTTACTCCAAGTAGTTTTCTAATTTCTGAGTGGCTTTATTGTAATAGTCACTATTAACAGGAGATATTTGTTGAACCTGCTCGAACTTTTCTTTCGCTTCATCAAAAAGACTTAAAGATTCTGAAATCAATGCTTCACGATAAAGTTTTCTAGACCTATTAGTCAGAGTTTGTAAAATTGCATCTCTCTCATTTAAGGCTTCTTCATGAGATGGATCCTGCTTTAAAATATCACCATAAGTCTCATATGCTCTTTTTAAATCCTGTCCCTCTTTAAAAGATCTGGCTTTACCAAGAAGTGGATTAATAATTGATGATAATTTTCTTTGTGAAGCTTTTATCATATCAGTAGCTTCTTTTATCAAATCTTCATCCATGCCCTGAAGTCTTGTGAATTTTTCTAATTTATCTATTGCCTTAAACCAATCTTCTTTAAGATAGAGTCCTTTTCCAGGAGCAAGAGCATCAACCATTGATTGTCTTTTAGCTTTTATCCTAGCGGCTTCTAACTTCTTCTCTTCTTCGGCAGCTTTATAAGCATTAAGTTCCAGACGCATTTGGGGTACATCAATATTCTCAGGATCAAGTTCCATTATTTTTCCAAAAAGGTTCTCAGCAACGACAATTTCTCTTTTCTTAGTCGCATCTTTTGCCTTAACAATTAACTTGGCGACTTTTCTTTGTCTCTCAAGTCTTTCCTTCTCGGCCTCTTCCTCTTTTTTGATTCTAATAAGTTCTTCATATCCTTGCTTAACAAGTTTTAAAAGTGTCGATGTATCTTTATAGTCAGGATCAATTGCTTTTATAATTTCGAGGTATTCTTTCGCTTCGTAATAGGCTCCCGCTTCATACTTTGAAAGAGCGAGTGCATAATTTTGTTCCAGCTTTTCAATAGTATCTGGTGATAGCTGTTTTTTATTTGCAGTTGCTGACTCCTTAGCTTGTAGCTTGGGATCTTTAACAACTACTTTTTTCTTTGATGGTGGAGAATCATCCATCAAGAGAAAGCCAACACCGGCGAGAACAATTAAAATAATTGCTCTTATTCTTTTCTTAGGATCTTTCCAGATTCTTTTTATAAAGCTTTTTTCTTCACTCTCTGTCATTCCAAATTCGCTGTCACCAGCTGATGCTTCGTCGAAATCCACTTCTTCTTCAATGATTTCTTCAACCTCAATTTCTTGGTCATTCTCAACGGGCATAAGAATATCTCTTTCTGCCTCTATGAGTTCTGAGCTTATCACGACATCAAATTTAGTATCTCCAATTTGAAATGAATCGCCACTAATAAGGTCTGATGTATTTATTCTTTGTCCATCTTTGAGTGTTCCGTTAGAAGAATTTAGATCTTGTATTTTACATGCAAGGATCGTTTTTTTAATAACAGCGTGAACACTCGAAACTTCATAGTCATCGAGAACGATCTGACATTTTTCAGGATCCCTGCCGATAAAGGTCTCAGCAGCTTCTATTTGGTATCTATCAAATGGAACATTAGGTCCAGAAAGAATTAACGAGTAATTGGCAAATGATTGGAAGACCTGAGTACTGTCACCACTATCATCATCAAAGCCTCCAACTTCACCGAAGCTTTCGTCTTCTCCAAATTCATCTTCAGAACTAAAATTGTCATCACTTTGAAAGTCATCATCTGATCCAAATGTATCTTCGGCAGCAAATGAGTCTTCGCTTTTAAACTCATCAGGCTGTTCAGTTTGATTATCTTGAATTTCTTGTGTCCCATCATCAATATCTGAAGAATCAGACATTATCTCAGTCTTATCTTGTACTGGAGCAGCTAGTTCATCAAAAAGAACTGTTCCCTCTTCTTCAACAATTATAGGTTCAGGTATATCGTCTTCAGGAATCGAATCAATTGGATTCAATTCTAGATCATTTAATACAATGACATAGTTTCCAACAGATACTTTATCGCCCTCTTTAAGTGGGGCCGAACCTACTTCTGTTCCATTTAGAGAAAGAGTTCCGTAAGTTGAAAGTTTAACAAGTTTATAGTTATCATTTTCTAATTCAATTGTAGCGTGGTGCCTAGATATTTGTTGGTCATCCAACTCAATATGACAATCATCACTTCTACCAATAAAAACCTTGGATCCCCCAAGAAAATCATCCTTAGGTACGTCAATTGTGAATTGATTTTCTCCAAAAAGGAGTACTTGAATTTTCATTGCTAATTTATCTCTTGTCGACATTCGACCTCGCCAGGCTCAAGTCCTAGCTTCTCTTCCATTTTAGTTATATTCTCAGTTGCACTAATATATCTTTCATCGTTGGGGTATCTATATAGAAGCCTTATGACCGCACAGTATGAAACTACAGCACTTTGAAGCTTAAATGCATCTTCATCTCTTTTTGCTTTTAATATTAAATCTTTCACTGTTTTATCGAGTGCCTCTTTTGTTTTTCTCAAATAGAAAAGCGCTTGAGGATCACTAGGACTCCAAGAAAGAGCATGTTCAAACTCACTCATAGCACGAAAATAATTATTTTCTCTAAATTCGCGAAGACCTTTTTGAAAATATATATTCATTTTATTTTGAACTTTTTTATTCTTTTGATTCTTTCCCTTTATCGACTCTGCAATTGATCCGGAAATTTCTTTAATGTCATAGCGGTTTTTATTTTTTGCATCAGGGCTCTTGGCATCGTCGCCGCTCATGACTGCAATTCCTAAAGCTCCCAATATTACAAGGATGAGAATCGGAGTAAGTTTACTAGACTTCTTTTCATCTTCATCATCAAATTCATCCTCTTCAAAATCCGCTTCTACTTCCTTTAATTGTCCTTTGACTTCAACTCGATTGAACTTATACACAGTTTGGCCGATAATAATTCTATCGCCTTCACTTAATACATGTTGTTTGACCTTTAAGTCATTTACGACCACGCCGTTCTGAGAGGCTAGATCTGTGAGAATAAAATCTTTTCCAACTTTTGCAATCTCACAGTGTTCCCTAGATGACTTTATATCCAAGATTCTAATATCCGCAGTATCGGACCGTCCAAGAACAACTCTCTTACCGAGTAAAAAATAAGCACTCCCCTTTGTCTTACCTGTAAGGCAAACGAGTCGGTGATATTCTCCTGCATCTTTTGGAGACTCGAAATGTTTGAATACTTTAACAGCATTACTCATTTTTATTCATCCAATACAAAGGTTATATAAAAGGCTTTGGCAAAGTTATCCTTCCCCATTAAAGCCGTAATATTTATCATGTAGTTTTTTCCAGTTAGTTCATACAACTCACTTTGATTTGATCCTTCATTATTTGCAGACTGATCACAAAGATCAATAACAGTTGCCGCAAAACCTTGATCTCTAGCGGTATCTAGTAGCGAACTCCCCTGTGCAATACTCTCTCTAAGACCAGTTAAGTCTTCACCCTCAGGGTTTATATGCTCAATAATTTTTTCGGAGTTTAATATTACAATTGGTCCTTGCGCTCCGGCCATAAATTCGTAAAGAGTTCTCACATATGAAGAGTCATCTTCAATCTCAGCAAATTCACCACTATCATCATTTTGTAATTCTCGAATTCGCGACAATACAGAGTTGATAGTGTTTCGAAGTGGATTAAGTTCAGTAAAAAGACTCTTACTTTCTAGATCTTTTCTTTTACCTCTTAGTACTTCTTCAATTTGGATTCTAAATTCTTCGATAGGCTTTGTTGTTAAGTAATACAACATACCGAAGAAAAAGATCCCTATTAGACATGTAATAATAAGTGATTCTAAATAAGCTGTAGAGTTATTTGATGCCGAGCTTGCAAGAGAACTTGGCTCAAAGCGAATAGCAATATAACCCACAGGTTCTTGTTGTCCCGTTTGAACGTTATGAGAAGTAATCGCCCTTGCTATTCCTAGCTCATTTCCACCAAGGCGCTTCTTAAAAGAGCGTCTGATGTTTTCATAGTTTTTAAAATAATCTTTAGCCTCTATTGAGAATGAATCATTAATATAGGAGTTAAGTTTATCCAGCGGTCTAACGATTCTTCCTTCGAGATCAAAAAGTTCGTAAGAGGTTACTCCCTCTGCATCACCATCAAGAAAGCTCGTATTTATTTGATCCAAGTTACCTCGTTTCAGTGCAACGGCATTAAACCTTGAGACTTCTTTAGCGTATTGACTTCCTCTATTGGCCACTTCTTTAACTAAGATATTATTACTCGTAATAAGAACAGGTCCTATTGTGAAACCAATACTTGTACACACAAAGATAAAAAGTAATATACCTATCATGACATTCCACTCATATTGCTCATTAAAGCTATACAAGACAGACATTATTTTATGTTTAAAAATAAACTTCATTCGTCCAATGAAGTCTTTTGGCATTACTTCAGATGTATTATATGTTCCTTCATCTTCTTCTGAAACTTTTGCAACTTTCTTTTTAATAATAACTTTTTTTTCTTTTACATAAACGACCTGAAAAATGACATTAGGAAGTGCTATTTTATCACCATTGTTTATGGTCGCTTTCTTAATTAGTTTTCCGTTAACAAATGTACCATTACTAGATCCAAGGTCCTCTACAAAACAGCTATTTTGATTAACTGTAATTTGCATATGCATCTTTGAAACGCCATTAACTGATAAATTATGCGTACAATCATGTCCACGCCCCAAAGTATTTTCACCTTCTTCGAGAATGAATTCTTTCCCTCTAAGTTTTCCACCAACTGCTACAAGTTTAAACACCTGATACCTCCAGTTGATCTCCAACTTTAATTGTCAGAGGTACTTTTCCATCGGGAAGTTCTATTACTTTTCTAGCTTTAAGATAAATCCAGCTAAATCGCCAGGGTTTAAAATTTCGTAAGATCTTTACAATTTTATAATCATTATCAATAAATACTGCATCTATTGGAAAGAAAACAAAGCAATTATGAATAGATGTACATGGAGCTATAATGAGACCATCTCCAACCATTTCTCGTCTAAACATTAATCCTCTTAACCTGTCTATAAAGGAAGTGAAGACTCTAATATCTTCACCTAGTACTGTATTGGTTTCTTTATGTTCAATTCTCATCAATTACCTGCCACGAATTGTAAAACAATAGGAGCTGCAATAATAATAAATACAGCTGGCATAATAAATATAAGCATTGGAAACAATATTTTTGTTGCAGCAGTGGCACCGGCTTTCTCTGCTTCTGATGATCTCTTTTGTCTCAATTCACCGGCCAGTGTTTTTAAAATTGGTCCTATAGATGCACCAACTGAATCGGCTGCAATCAAAGTTGCACAAAAAGATGATATTGGAAGACAGTTTGCTCTCCATGAGAGTTGTCTTAAACCTTCAGCTCTACTCGCACCAATTTTTGTTTCTTTTATCATTATTTCAAATTCATCAACGAGGGGAGATGGAGGTGCTTTTTCAATAACTTTTTGTATTGCGGCCATAAAATCAAGACCGGCTTCAACAGATAGTGCCAACATATCAACAACAAATGGCATATTTTTAATCATCTGTTTTGTTCTGACGTCTATCTTTCCCTTTATCCAGATATCTGGATAAACAAAGCCTAGAACCGATACAACCGGAATTGCTATCATAGGCCAGTCGGCTTCGATAAACTCTCTAACTGCAATAAATAGAATTGGAGCACCAATAATTAAGAAAAGTTTGAAGGCCAAAAAGTCTTCTGGTGTTAATTCTTTAGTTAAACCTGCAGAAGCTAATGGTCGTCTATACTTTTCTCGAAGTTTCTTTTTATTTTTCATTCCAGAAACGACGGGACTAAAATATCTCTTGAAAAATGGTCTTGAATATTTCAAAACTATATCATTTACAACTTTTTTATTTTCATCAGCGCTCTCAGCATCAACTAAGCTTTCTTGAGCTTTAAACTTACCTTCTTCACGAAAGATAGAACTTGCTACTAAGAATACTGCCAAGCCTATTAAGAAAAAAGCTGTCCATAAAATAGTATCATTTCCTTCGAACAAGCTTTCTTCAATTGTTTTTTTATAGAAAGTTACCTTTGCAGCGTCAGTGGATAGAACACATTTTTTACTATCAATGGATAAAAGAAAATCATTTGCACTTACTTGATCGAATCCCGCTCTATCAGTACTCCAAGAATCGTACTCTCTTTTGATTGTAAAAGTTGCAGGTGGATTATAAATTTTATCACCTATGTAGGTCGTTGCTTGTAAGAAGACACTACACTCTGTAGCTGATTTGTAAGCACTTTTAACTGTGAACTTACCCAGGTGACCAGTTTGAGTTTGATAGAAGTAAGTTTTATCTCGTAGCTCTTCAAGCTTTTCTGGATCGATCAGAAGGATCTTTGTTTGCTTCATCGCCGGAAGTTTTTCTGCGATACAATCTCTACCAACCCTGTCGTAAGTATCCGCACAGCGCGCATGGGCTTGCTCAATAGAGATAAACCCTATTAAACAAAGAACGAGAAAAAAACTAAAATTGTTTCTGTCCTTCAATGACGACTCTTTACGCAGTTATTCATTTTAATATAATATCAAATATTTGCGTCTGATTCCTAAATCATTGAAATGAGGAAAATTATTCTTCTAGACCTAATAGATCAAGTAATTCTGCATCTTTCTTAGCGGGAATTAATTTTTCAAGTGATGGTATGTAGATTGGTTGATAACCTGCAAAATTTGTTTTTTTACAGCTCAGTACTCTTCTTATTTTTAATTCTAGATTGTCTTTTTTCAAAGCCTGCTTTTTAACTGCTTCTTTAACTGCTTCAAAAGCTTGGATAGTTTTCTCCATTGTTCGATAAAGAACAACGTCGGCTCCGGCCTTCAGTGCTTGGACAGCTTCTCCCCCATTTTCGTATCGTTCCGATACAGCTTTCATTTCCATATCATCAGTTACAATTATTTTTTTAAATTTTAAATGGTCTCTCAAAAATTCATAAGCCTTAGGACTAAGTGATGTAGGAAGATCTTTATCAATTCCGTCAACTACCAAGTGCGCCATCATCATAAACTCTACTCTCGATTTAGAAGCTTTCACGAACGGCACAAGTTCATTTTCGATGAGTTCTTCTTTCGTTTTAATCACGTAGGGAAGATCAAAGTGAGAGTCTTTAAGTGTGTCTCCATGACCTGGAAAGTGTTTTGCACACGCCAGCACATTTCCTGTATGAAGACCTCTAATTGCAGCACTAACATGCTTCTCTACTATCTCTTTTGTTTTACCAAAAGAGCGATCACCGATTACGTTATTTTTTGGATTAGTCCAAATATCACAACAAGGTGAGTAATTAACATTTACACCGCAGGCATTTAATTCTTCGGCCAGAACTTTATGAGCTTCAAATGTCAATTTGGGCGAGTCATGTTTCGCTATTTCGAACATTGAGGGTAGTTGTGTAAAGTGTTTCTTGAACCTCTTTACTCTCCCACCTTCTTGATCCACAGAAATAAAAAGTGGATACTCATCTCTCAATGTTTGGATTTCATTCACAAGCTCTGCGAGTTGACCTGGGTTCTCATAGTTATGAGCAAAAAGGATTATTCCACCAATATTATTATCACCTATAAAGGTTTTTTCATCCTCAGTTAGAGAGAGTCCTGAAATACCTGTTATAAAAAGCTGACCTAGTTCATTAATATTCAATTTAACCTCTATCTTTCGTAATTGAAATTCCTTGAGAAATCCAGAAAAGTTTTTCAAATTCATTATCTTCAGAAAAATGATAAATTAGTGTTTGATCACCTATTCTAACATTAAACTTTAAATTTCTTTCAAAGTAACCATCGAAGTATACCACAGCTCTTGAAAAGACCTCTGAAGGAACATTTTGATACTGTTCTGTGTAATACGGAAAACTCTCCCAAATAACGATAAAATTTATTTTTTTTCTTCTTTCTCTCACCAAGAGATTTGCACGTCTCATACATTCTGGAATTTGTGAGAACCAACAATAAACCGTTCCCGGTTTAAAAGATAAGCTCTCAGTCTTGTTCCATTTAGCTTCAGGACTTCTTAAAATCAAATCTAATTTTTTATCTTTTTTATTCAGTTTGAATTGAGAAAAATATTTCTTTTTTTCAAACCAAATTGAAAACTGAGAAACATAAGGTCTAATACTCAAGGTCTTTCCCTTTTTTGTTTTAATCACACCTACCTGAGATATAGTGATAGACTTCTCAAGCGGTTTATTATCGGATGAGCGACTGAGTAATTTTTGTCTTAGTTGAATTTTCTTTTTAGTCTCAATGAGGTCACGTTTCAATAAGTAGGTACCAGAGGGATCTTTATAGGTATAGTAGCTAGTTCCAGAAAAATTAGATTTTCTCTGAATTCTGTTACAACTGAAAATCAGAAGTAAAAGAAGTAGGATTTTCATTTTAAGAAATCCTCAAAATCACTCTCAAAACTTCTCATAGCTTTATTAATAAATTTTCCTAGTTTTTGATCTAGGTTTAAATCAACATCTAAAAATTGAACACCTACTTTGAATGCAGATCCATTAGATCTTATCAGGGGAACAATATAGCGAATTTCGCCAGAGGGGATGATCATTTCTTCTTGAAAAAATAAATGCATCGGTTTGAGTATTCTAATGTTTTCTAAATAATCTTTCTCTATCTCACCGATTTGAAATGACAAACCTGTAACTGAAATATCAAGAACTCGAAATCGAGCGAAGTTTTCTTTAACTTCAACTTTTTCATCGTCACCGACAATCTTTAAAAAATTTTTAAACAAGCCAGTTTGACTCATCTTTGTATCAAATCCAATGACGTTACTAGGAGTATGATTTTTATCTGCTTCAAAAGGAATTTGAACATGAGTTTCGTAGTGGGGATAAGTGAGAAGTCTAAAGTTCTCACGTCTTTCACTTTTAAATAGATCTCCTGAAACATCTACAACACACTTCTTACCAGACAGATCAGACAAGTTACCTTCACCAAAATAATTTACTCCGTTTAAAACGAAAGCAAATAGCACTGGTTTACCAGCATATGTAGTCTCATCTATACTCAAGGAAAGTGACTGATCTGATTTGGAGAATGAAAGAACTTCAAATTTCTCTCTAAGCTTAGAGCCTTTCTCCCATATTGTAAGATTTGAATTTTCTCTTGCAAGCGTGTGAAATCGACTCTCTTTTTCCTTTAGGTTTTGCTTGGTAAAGTGAGTCGAGTTCTTGTCAGTCATTGTCTATGAAAGAGTTGTTACTTGACGAAGTAGAGAAATATTCTCTAAAGCAGCCCCACAACCTCTTACAACACTTGTTAATGGATCTTCTGCTAGAGATACTGGTAGTCCAGTCTTCTCTTTAATAAGAATATCTAAGTTAGCAAGTAGTGATCCACCACCAGCTAAAATTATTCCATTATCAACAATATCTGCTGCAAGTTCTGGAGGAGTTTTCTCTAAAGAAGTTTTAATCGCTTCAATAACTTCAGCTATAGGATCTGAAAGTGCTTCTCTAATTTCATCAGATGTAACTTCAATCGTTTTTGGTGCACCTGCAATTAAATCTCTACCTTTAACTTCATAAGTTTTAACTTCTTCGTCAAAAGGATAAGCGTTACCAATAGATATTTTTATCATCTCAGCTGTTCTCTCTCCTATTAATAAAGAGTATTTCTTTTTAATATAACTTACGATTGCTTCATCAAATTTATCACCAGCAACTCTTACTGATTTAGAAAATACGATTCCACCTAAAGAGATAACTGCAACTTCAGTAGTACCACCACCGATATCAACGATCATATTTCCAGAAGGTTCAGTGATTGGAAGACCTGCACCAATTGCTGCGGCCATAGGTTCTTCAATAAGATAAACTTCTCTAGCTCCTGCTTGTTCGGCAGATTCTTTTACGGCCCTCTTCTCAACTTGAGTAATGCCAAATGGAATACAAATAATGATTCTAGGCTTAACTAGTTTTGAACCATTCATTGATTTCTTAATAAAATATTTAAGCATTGCTTGAGTAACTTCAAAGTCAGCGATAACTCCATCTTTCATAGGACGGATTGCTCTAATTGATCCAGGAGTTCTACCAAGCATCTCTTTTGCTTCTTTACCAACAGCGAGAACTTTTTGTTCTCCACGAAGGCCTAAGTGAACAGCAACAACAGAAGGTTCATTAACAATGATCCCTTTGTCTTTTGCGTAAACGAGAGTATTTGCAGTACCTAAATCAATTGCTAAATCATTTGAAAACCAGTCTAGAATTTTCTTAAACATTATCTGTTCCTTTCTATGTATCTTTTTAAGTAAAATGTTGTATTTAGTTATGTAAAATGTAGCATTTAGCTTTTCAATGCACAAGAAGGCTTTTATTCCTGACTAAAAAACTCAACATGATTTTAGCTAGCCAATTTAGATCTTTAGAGTGAAAATATAATCCGGAGAGATCATGAACGAAATCAATAAATTCCCCCACAACGCAATATCTGAACAATTTGTACCCTACATAGAAGCATCCGAAATAGAGACAATTGTTGCGTCATTAGCTCATACAATTAGCCAGCGCTATAACGGTGAAGATCTAATTTTAATAGCTCCACTCAAAGGAAGCCTGGTTTTCTTATCAGATCTAGTTAAGAAGATTAAGAATGTTAAAGTCTATGTTGATTTCGTAAAATTATCCGCAGTTGGAAGAGATAAAGAGAGTAATGGAACGATAATCATATCCAAAGATATTAAAACAAATATTATGGACAAAAACGTTTTAATCGTTGAAGAAGTTATCGATACAGGCAGAGCACTGTTCTTTCTAAAACAAAGACTTGAACAGTCATACCCTAGATCAATTGAAGTTATCACACTTTTTGACAAGCCTTATAAAAGATCAGTTCCACTAAAAGCTGAATATATAGGCAAGCAAATTGAAGACCAATTTATTGTTGGATACGGTCTCGATATGGACGAATACGGAAGAAATTTTTCAGAAATTTATTATCTCAAATATCCTAATTAGGAACAAAAAGATTATAACAAGTACAATTTGAAGCACAAAAACCATCCACAGTACTTGGAGATCCCTTAAAGCCTGAGTTAGTTTGAATAAGAATATTGCCACTGTCCTTACTCCAATATAAGTCTGAAACCTCATCTCTTAATGACAAGAATTCAACTTTTACATTATAAGTTCCAGCACCTCTGTTGTCAGTTGACTGAATTTCACAGTTTGTTGAAGAGGCTCCATTTATATTTCCATAAGTTATAAGACCAGTAACAGTATTCTCAAAGTCAATTGTATAAGAACCTGTCGATGATAATGTACAACCAGTTCCTGATGAACTAGCGACACTGTATGAAAATGACTTGGCTCCAAAATTCATCTCAATACGATCATTTTCAGGAACGGGAAAATCCTCTGCTATTTGTCCTCTTATATCAGGCTTGTAGCATTTTATTGAATCTAGATTCCAGTCCCCCTTAAGAGGATTTTTAAATAACTCATCATCAGATCTAAGTCCGCATGAAGTTAGGAGAATAAAACTAAGGATTCGTATCATCTGCCCCACTAGATATTACTGATAGGTCAAACTTTTTAACAGTTCCACCAGTCAACTGCATAAAGTCCATTTCTTTAATCCATATTCCTTCTTTAAGATACCATTTTCCGGTCACACCTTGAATATTGTTCAATGCTAGCAGTCGCTTTTCTAACTCTTCTCTTTTTTCAAAGTTTGAATTTTCAATAATTTTCAAAGATAAATTCATGGCTTCGTAAGATAAAGTTTCAATAAGCCTTGGGACTTTTTTATTTCTTTGTTTATAGTTTGTTGAGAAGGATTGATTGAATTCTTTTGGATTAATTCCTACCAGGTACAGTTCTCCTAGATTTCTCTGCTCTCTCATCAGAGACTTTGAAAGCCAGCTCGGTCCACCAATAAACTTAACTCTCTTTGCATCGTAATAAGAAAATGTTGGAATAATTTGCAAGGCATCCTTTGGGTACGCTGGTACAAAAACCCAATCAAAATCAATAATAGGCTTTAAAGTTTGGATACGTCTTATAGAGCTCTTTTTCTTCTCTAATTGATAGATATTATTCCAAAGATCCAGCTCTTCTTTTCTTTCTCTTTTAAAATTAACTGATAGAAGCTTACTTACAGGCTCTCTGAAATCAATATTAGATCTATCGAAAGAATGGATCGCCTTAATATCTACTACACCTTGCTCTGCTCTTCTCCAAACCTCGTTCACATATGCAATTCCCCCCTCAGATTCGGGGTACATAACGGCGATTCTCTTACCAAATTTTTGAAGGAATTCAGGATTCATTATTTTTTCAACTTGAGATTCAATTGATCCTGGTACTTCAATTAGTAGGTGGTTTTTTTGTTCTTTTTTCAAATGAACGGGAGATAGAGAGATAAATAAGACACCGTATTTTTTAGCTTCTAAATATTCATCGTTAGCTGTTCCGGGGAAAAGCCCTCCAATAATAACAGAGACGTGATGCTTCTGAATAAGATCGTTGATCATTTTTTTAGCAATATGAGGGTTATTTTTTGTGTCTCTTGTATAAATCTTTGCAGCTAATACTTTGCTACTCTTCAAGTTAAGCGCACTATCAATTCCACTCAATGCTTTTTTACCAAATCCGCCTTTTGATCCAGAAAGCGGAAGCACAACACCAATTGCACCAGCATCGATTTTGGAGTAATTTTCAATTCTAAATTCAAACTCTTTTATAAATTTGCGAGCATCCTCAAACGATGAGTATTCAGAGTCAATCCAACTCAAGACGTCTTCAGCTCCCGGTCTATCGCCCATGTAGTAGCGCTGAAGTGCCTCTTCCTTAGCAAGATAAGCTGGAACAATTGATTTACTATTCTTATATTCGTCTAATATATAAACTCTTTGAGTCTTACTTAGCTTTCTAAAATTACTTTTTAATAGATCTTTGTATTTATGGGAATCAACTTCATTAAAAGTTTTAGCATCTCCAATTAGGTTTATAGTTGCAGCAACAATATCTTTTGGTTTATCTAATTGCTGAGCTAGTACTAGTCTCAATTTGAAATAGTTTTGTGATTCATTTTCTCTAAAGTTTTTATAGTTTACTTTATCGAGGTATTCATATGCTTTGGAATACTGATCTTTTTTATAGTAGGAACTCGCTAAATTTAAATTAACTTGAGCTTCAAGGGAAGGATCTTGTTTTGAATTTTGAGAAGCTCTGTTAAAGTTATCAATAGCTTTATCAAAACTTTGATTGGAAAAGTTTATAATTCCGATGAAATTATATTTCTTGGAAGCTTCAATCGGAGTTATTTTTTTATCATCCATGGCCAAGAGCTTTTGAAGTGCTCCATTTTTATCACCATCTTTATATATAGACTGGATACCATCCATTTTTTTTAGAAATGCATCGGAGTAAATATCTGAAGGGGTTAACATTTTTATACTGGAGCATGAACCAATGATAAAAATAAAAATTAGTGAAACAAAATAAATAATTGAGCGCGTCATAAAATACCTTTAAACTTTTAGTTCTCCGGCATTTTATCCACGCTCGCTTGTACTGTCACATTTTATTGAAATAAATCTTTTACTTTTTCAAAGAATCCACGAGAAAGTGGGCTAGTTTGCTTATCGTCTAGTTCAGCTAGTTGAGAAAATAGCTCTCTTTGCTGTTCATTTAACTTCGTTGGCGTCTCAAGAGTAACAGTAATGATCTGATCTCCATTTCCATAAGCTCCTAGTCTCTCTATTCCTTTTCCTTTGAGTCTCATCCTTTTGCTAGACTGAGTACCTGCTGGAATATTTAATGATACTTTTCCTGTTAAGGTTGGAACTTCTACCTCTGCACCTAGAGCTGCTTGAGAGAAAGTTATTGGAACTTCACAGTGAACATCAAATGAGTCTCTTTCGAAAAAGTCGTGAGCTGATATGTTTATTTGAACGTAAAGATCTCCGTTTGGTCCACCGTTACTTCCGGTGTCCCCTTCTCCAGAGAGTTTAAGACGTTGTCCGGTATCAATTCCACCTGGCACTTTAACACTAAGAGTAGATTTTTTCTTAACCCTCTCTGCAATCTCTCCAGTTCCCTGACATTTTGGACAGGCCTGAGCTATTGTAAAGAATCCTTGTTGTCTTCTAACTTCACCATGACCGCCACACATATCACAAGTTTGAGGAGTAGTTCCTTCTTTGATAGATGTCTTAGTAAGCGTTACTTCTTTTTCACAACCAAAAGCTGCTTCTTCAAAAGATATATCTAGACGCATTTGAAGATCATCTCCTCTTCTTCCTCTAGATCTTCCGCCGCGAGAACGACCGCCACGAGCACCGCCACCACCGAACATTTCACCGAAAAGGTCTCCAAAGATATCGCCTAAGTCACCAAAGTCTCCACCTTGACCAAAGCCACCAGCTTGACCATTAACACCAGCATGTCCCATTTGGTCATATCTAGATCTTTTATTTTCATCGAGAAGAATCTCAGCAGCCTCAGAAGCTTCTTTAAATTTAGCTTCGGCTTCAGGATTGTCTGGGTTTTTATCTGGGTGACACTTCATTGCAATTTTTCTATATGCTTTTTTTATTTCGTCTTTAGCTGCAGACTTGGATACACCTAGAACCTCGTAGTAATCTCTTTTAGCGCTCATAACTCTCTTTGTTTTAAAATAGTTTCAGTTACAAAAATGGCCCAAAACAAATTTGGGCCATTTTCACTTTAAATTTTTCTGTTAATTATACTTCTTTAAAGTCAGCATCAACAACGTCATCGTCATCTTTCTTTGGCTCACCTTGTGCTTCTTCAGCTCCTGGAGCTGCTCCAGCTTCTGCACCTGGCTGACCATACATGTCTTGTGCCATTGAGTGAGCAACGTTTTGTAGTCTCTCACTTGCTGCTTTAACTTCATCAAGATTCTCAGAGTCTAGTTTAGACTTAGCTTCTGTTAACGCTGCTTCAAGTTCAGTTTTCTTTTCAGCTGGAAGTTTATCTCCTGCCTCATTCATAGCTTTCTCAGTAGAGAAAATTAACGAATCTAAATTGTTTTTAGCATCAACTGCTTCTCGTCTTTTCTGATCAGCTTCTCTATTAACTTCTCCGTCTTTAACCATTTTTTCAATTTCTTCTTCGCTTAGTCCAGAACCAGAAGTGATGACAACATCAGTTTTCTTATTCGTAGCTTTATCGATCGCAGAAACATTAATGATACCGTTAGCATCGATGTTGAATTCAACTTCGATTTGAGGAACACCTCTTGCTGCTGGTGCAATTCCAGTTAAGTCAAAACGAGCAAGTGTTTTGTTATCGTTTGCAAACTCTCTCTCACCTTGAAGTACGTGAATCGAGACTGCTGGTTGATTATCCTGTGCTGTTGAGAACACTTGAGACTTCTTAGTAGGAATCGTAGTATTTTTATCGATTACTCTAGTAAGTACTCCACCAAGAGTTTCAATACCGAGTGATAAAGGTGTTACATCTAATAATAAAACGTCTTTAACATCCCCTTGAAGTACACCACCTTGAACCGCTGCACCTGCTGCAACAACTTCGTCTGGGTTAACACCTTTAGAAGGCTCTTTTCCAAAAATTTGTTTAACTTTTTCTTGAACCGCTGGAATTCTTGTTGATCCACCAACAAGGATAACTTCGTTGATTTCATTTCTATCTAATCCAGAATCTTTTATACAAGTCTCACAAGGACCACTTAATCCAGTAATATATTTAGAAATTAATTCTTCAAACTTAGCTCTTGTAAGAGTTAAAGTAAGGTGTTTTGGACCACTTGCATCTGCAGTGATAAACGGAAGATTGATCTCAGTTTGAGTTGTAGAAGAAAGCTCATGTTTTGCTTTCTCAGCTGCTTCTTTTAATCTTTGAAGCGCCATTTGATCATTTTTAAGATCTACAGAATTTTCTTTTTTAAATTCAGCGGCCATCCAGTTAATTACTTCTTCATCAAAGTTTTCACCACCGAGGAATGTATCACCGTTTGTTGCTTTAACTTCGAAAACACCGTCTTCAGTTATTTCAAGGATAGAGATATCAAATGTACCACCACCAAGGTCAAATACAGCGATATTCATATCTTTTTTCTGATCCATTCCGTATGCAAGTGCAGCGGCCGTTGGCTCATTTATAATTCTTTTAACTTCAAGACCAGCGATTTTACCCGCGTCTTTCGTTGCTTGCCTTTGAGCATCATTGAAATATGCTGGAACCGTAATAACAGCCTCAGTAACTGGTTCACCTAAATAGTCTTCAGCAGACTTTTTCATTTTCTCTAAGATTTTTGCTGAAATTTCTTGAGCTGACATTTCTTTTCCGTCAACTTTTACCCAAGCATCTCCATTTTTATTTGCAAAAATTTCAAAAGGTGCAACTGCTGCAAATTCTTTCGATTCTTTATCTGAAGCCTTTCTACCAATTAGTCTCTTAATTCCGTAAAGAGTTTTCTTAGGGTTCGTTACTGCTTGTCTTTTAGCTACTTGACCTACAAGAGTGTCACCGTTAGTTCCAAAACCTACAACTGATGGAGTCGTATTGTTTCCTTCAGCGTTTGGTATAATTTTATACTTTCCATTTTCAAATACAGCGACACAAGAGTTTGTTGTTCCCAGGTCGATTCCAATAATTTTTCCCATAATGATCTCCTATTAAATTATTATTTTATTTATTAACTATTTTTAACAACGACCACTTTAGCTGGTCTAATTAGTCTATCGTTTAACGTATAACCAGTTTGATGAACTTGGATGATTTCCATCTCTTTTTTGTCATCAGCAGGCTGTTGTGCCAAAGCCTCATGAAAATTTGGATCAAATATTTCGCCTAGGGCTTCAACTTTCTTTAATCCATGTTTTCCTAAAGCTTCAACAAACTGCTTTGCGATCATATCTATTCCTATCGCAATATTTTTTACTTTTTCATCTTCATCAGCTTCAATAAAACCTAAAGTTCTTTCAAAGTTATCAACGACATCTAGCATGTCTCTCAATATCTTTTCACTTCCATACTTTAAAAGATTTTCTTTTTCTTTATCGAATCGTCTTTGCATATTTTGCATTTCTGCAGCAATATAGAAGTATTTGTCTTTGAAGCTTTCTTCTTCTGTTTTTTCTTCAGAAGCGTCTTCTTTTGTTTGCGATGCATTAAGCTCTTCAACATTATCTTCTACATTTTTATTATTTAGTTCTTCGTTTGTTTCTACGTTTTCATTTTCCATTAAAAAATATCTCCGGCTAAATTGATTACCTCTATAAAATGGGTTCACTTTGATAAGTGTCAATGTTTTGAATCAAAGAAAAATGGCTTTATTTGAACTTTATGGTTTGATTTCGTATTTTTAGATACTTAGGTCTCTAAATATATCATCCATAAGTGAATCTAATACAATAAAACCACTAGAATTTAAGACAATTTTTTGTGCATCAACTGATTTTATATATCCGCGATTGGACCATTTATCGACTATACTTTTTAGTTTTGACTGATCTTTAGGACTAAAAATTTCAAACTCGAGTCCAAGGCAGCTTCTTAAACTCATATAGATTTTTTCTAGTAGAAATGAATCCTTTTCAATCTCCTCGATTGACGCACCAGTTCCAATAGACTTCCATTGATATCTCACTGCGCTTTCACCAAGGTTTATTAACCCAGTAGCATTAGATCCTAGGCTGGCCACACTTTCAGACTTCCAATACTTTAGGTTATGTCTTGATCTTTTAAATGGTTTAGCAAAGTTTGAAACTTCATACTGTTCATAACCGCGTTCATCAAGGTTCCTGCATACATTTTCGTATTCAATTGCGGTGTAGTCATCCGTAGGTAAACTGTCTTTATGTTTATAGTTGGCCCTAGTCTTTAAAATATAGACACTAAAATGTGATGGATTATATTTAACTAGCTGTTCAATCTCTCTATCAATATTTCTTGTTTCAACTTCTGAAAATGGAAGCCCAAGCATAAGATCAACAGAGAAGTTCAACTTATTGACTTCCATGAATTTAAGCAACTCTTTTGCCTCTTCCATTGTATGTGCTCTGTCTAAGTAATTTTTAAAGTTTTCGTCAAATGCCTGAATGCCAATAGAAAACCTATTTACCCCAATTTCTATCCATTTAGCTATCTCACTCGAAGTCCATGTCCCTGGGTCAATTTCTATGGTAAATTCGCAACCTGGAGATAATTCAATATCTTGAATGATATGGTTTTTTATAAATGCTGCACCGGCATGAGACCATAGTGAAGGTGTACCTCCTCCAATATATAAAGTATCTAGAGGTTCGAACTTATAACCATAGCTCGTCAGCAGTCTATTGTTATCGTCAATTTGTTCTAAGAGTTTATTTTCAAAGTCTGTCACTTGGCCTTGATTATCTAGTTTAAATTTGTAGAAGTCACAATAATTGCAAAGATGTCTACAAAACGGAAAATGAATGTAGAGACTAGAAATATTCTTCATATTGGCCTTAATTTTTGTCATATAAACAAAAGGTAAATACAATAAACCATGATTAACAAAAGAAACCTTTTAATTATTACTACCCTAACTATTTCTGAAATGAAAGGTCGCTATCGTAATACATGGGCGGGATTCCTTTGGGTTATCATTAATCCAATCATCATGTTTTCAGTCCATGCTCTTGTTTTTAAACATATCATGAAAATAAGCATTGATAGATATTATGTCTTTCTTCTAGGTGGACTTCTGCCGTGGATATTTGTCTCATCCACTTTAACTATGACAAGTCACACATTGATCACTTATAGAGAAGTATTGTTGTCATTTCAAATTAGCCCAATGGCCATAATGTGTTCTAAAGTTATTGATAATTTCGTAAACTTTTTAGCTCCGTTTATTATGCTTTTTGGATTTCTTTGTTTCCATGAAAGTTTTGATTTGATTGGTTTATTGACGGTTCCACTTTCAATGATACTTCTTCTAATAAGCACATATGCACTTTCAATCTTTTTTTCAATTCTCCAAGTTTATCTGCGAGACGTGCAATACATTCTAAACTTTGGTCTAAGCATTCTTTACTTCTTAACTCCGATTTTTTATCCAAGATCAATGGTGCCTGATAATATTTCATGGATTGTTGATATTAATCCTGTTTATGCCATCGTAAGACCAATGCAAATTGCACTATATAGCTTCAACGCAGCAGAACTTACGGAAGCATTATGGAACTCATTTGGCGTAACAGTTTTATTGGTAATTCTCGCAACATTATTATGGAGGAGCAAAAGAAATGAAATCTACCTCTACATCTGATATTGTATTAAAGGTTGAAAATCTCGATATAACTTACAGGTCGACTCTTTTTCATGGAAGAAGTCTGCGTGATACTTTTACAGAAGCTCTCTCAAGTCCTCTGAAGTTTTTAATGAGACGACCTAAACACTTAGAGCTCTTAAAAAATATATCGTTTGAGTTAAAGAAAGGTGACCGCCTAGCACTTGTTGGTGTCAATGGTTGTGGAAAAACATCACTTTGTAGGGCCATTGCAGGAATGCACGGGACTCAAAATAAAATTAAAATAAACGGCGAAGTAAGAGCAATCTTTAACACGAATGTCGTGATTCAACCTGAACTTTCAGGAATTGAAAATGCTAACATACTTGTTAACCTTCTCCATTCAAGCCATTCAAAAAAAGAAAGAAAGGATATTGTTGATGAGTCTTTAGAATTCAGTGGTCTTGGAGAATTTAAATATTCAGCTTTTAAATACTATTCAAAAGGAATGAAAGCCAGATTGTTTCTCAGCATAGTTTCTGCGAAACCTTGCGACTTATTAATTTTGGATGAAGTTTTCGATGGTGCAGATGAGTTTTTCAACGAAAAAATTGCCAATAGAATTAAAAATACGATTGCTAATTCAAGTGCCGTTATTTTTATCAGTCACTCTTCAAATTTAATTAAAGAAGTCTGCAATAGAGCAATTATTCTCAGTGAAAACAAAATAGCTTTTGACGGATCAACTGAAGAGGGAATTGCTCTTTATAAAAAGATGAACCAAAGTGAAAGTTAGTTTTGAAGAATTCCTTTTACGAAAAACCAGGCTAAAGCCAAACACTAAAGTAAAAATTATTACCGGTTCAATGGAACCATTTATTCATACTGGAGAGATTGTGGAATGCTCGCCAGTCGCCTTTGAAGATGTAGAAATCGGATCACCAATAATCTTCTGGAATGACAATAAGCTTATCTGTCATTTTCTAATGGTAAAATATTCTAAAAACGATAAAGATTATTTTATCACTAAGGGATTGGGGGCGAGACATCAAGATAAAGCAAGCTCGGTAGATTTCTATTTTGCAGTCGTTACTAACCCAAAGATCTCAAAACTAAAACGGAAGTTGTTTAACTTTCTTTCTCGTTTTTCATCTCGAATCGAAACTGAGAAATAGCAAACTCATAAAAACTAATATTATGTTGAATTATGGGAATACCCGATAGCCTTAATTTTATTAAATGCCTTAGTGTTCTGTCATCTAAGTCAGAGTGATTGCCTATTTTGATTTTATGATAGGGAGATACATCCAGTGATAGAATTGGCGCGGTAATAAGTTCTTTTGGTTTATTGACAAATTTTGCGCCTTTAGAGGCAAATACAAAATCTATATAATCGCTATAGACAAGAAAGTTGTCTGAGTCCAGATTATAGAATCCATAGCTCTGATCAACCTTACTCCAGTCCAATGCTTTAAATTCATTATGATCGACGACATCAAAACCAAACTTTCGATAAAGTGCTTTTTTATAATCATTATAATAGTTTTGTTCGTTTGCGTGCGTAGTAATAAAGCGTTCTCTTCCGTATACATTACTTTGCACATCTGTAGTTTTGACAAAACTATTTGCAAGCTTTTCTTCAGCCGTGTTAAGTAGAAAATTTTCTTTTGATGGTGTTCCTGAAAAAATACCTTTCGTAATAACGTCTTGATTACTTGTGTATTCATACTCATAAAGAAGCGTGTTCGATCCCCATCCTTTGGGGATGAGAGATTCAAATTTAGATGGAATTAAAAGTATTGTTTCAAAGTGATCTATTGGCTTTGGATTTTTCAAAAAGAAAAAAAGTAATCCAAAGTATCCATCCCGGAGTAATATTACAGGGAAAGTGGCCATAGATTGAATATTTAAATAATCAACAACAAAGGACGCGTTTAGTTCAGTGTAGAACCTTTCTGTTGAAGGCATGTGTCGCCAATAAATGTCTCTAGAAGGTCCAGTAATGCCCTGCTCTTCCCACCGCTTGATAACTAAGTCAGTTCGATTTGGAGATGAAATTTGTTTATTAAGAATCTGAAGCATAGACTTCATAAAGCTCCCTATAATTAGAATTTAGCTCTTTCTCATGTTCATCATAAAAAATTTTAATTCTCAATCCTTCTAATCTGGCTAATGTTGAAAAGAAATGATTAAAACCTTTAAACTGTTCCAGGCTTGCTGATAATTCTTTTTTTAATAAAGTCGCAACTGCAGAAACTGAGCAGTAGTCGTTGAATGATTTTGAGTCTATTTTTCTTTGTTCGGCTTCGATATCAACTAGTCCTGAGAACGCATCATCAATACTTTCTAAAATTAATTTTGGCTCTTTTATCCCTAAAGCTGTTTTTACAACTTTAGTCGTTTTATTAAATTTAAAAGATTTGAATCCTGCCCAGTCAGATAAAATCAAAGGAGTTCCGCAACAGCCAGCCTCGGCCACACTCATTCCATAGTCTTCATCATGATAAGTACTCAATGAAACAAAGTAATCAGAGCTATTATAGTAGTCTACAAGCTCTGAGTTTTTAACCATTCCTACAAATTTAATTTTGTCTTGAACATTAGGGTGAAAGCTATCCAAAGTTTTTTTCCATTTACGGTAATATTCACCCTCAAATTCGTAAATTCCTCCAAATGAGAAACCTATTGAGTCAAAAGCACCTGCTAGGATTAAATAACTATTCTTATCAATAGTTGAGTTTGTTATCGCTCGATCAAATCCCTCTATTAGCTCTGAGATTTTTTTTTGTGCTGAAAGCCTACCAGTATAAAGATATATTTTAGAATCTTTTGGAAGACCGTATTTGTCTCTTATATCTTTTGATTCGGATTTATAGAAAAACTCACTTGAGTCAACAGGAAACGGAACCTTAGAAACACAATCGCCAGTTAAACATTTCTCAACTAAACCTACTTGTGCGTCTGATGCACAAAAAAACTTAACTTTTCTATCCTTTAAATACTTTTCGCTAGCCATCCAATTTAAAAAAAGCAAAGTAAAATCACCGTATATATGAATATATATATCACTACTAAAATTAGGTGACTCGGCAAACAACTGCTTCAAAACATTAAATGGATGCGGCTTGTGATCTAGAAATATTAGTTTATCTGGATTGTGTTCAATGATTGAACTTACAAGCCCACTGAGTGTAAAGTTTTCGTCTTCATCATTAAAGTTTAACCTAACAATCTCATCATCTTTTAAAGCCTCGTCATAGGCCGACAGTAAGTTCTTTACTATTTTAGTACAACTAAACCAGTTGGATTCGTTAAATGAATAGATTAAAGCTATTTTCATATGAACTCTTTCTTATTTACTATATGATTAATCACAATATTTTAGTACGAAGATGAATGGAATCACAAACTATTAAGGATTATTAATGCAAATAGACAAAGTAATTACCAATACGGGCCTTGAAACACTTTTTGTGAACTCACCTGGTGCGACATCAGCAAGTGTACAGTTTTGGTTTCGCGCAGGAAGTGCACTTGAGAAGAAAGAAGACGAAGGTATTGCTCACTTTTTGGAACATATGTTTTTTAAAGGTACTAAAAAAAGACCCGGTGCTAAAATTGCACATGAAGTCGAATCTTTTGGTGGTGAAATAAATGCATTTACCTCTTTTGACTATACTTGTTACTATATTAATACTCCTGTTAATTCTTTAAATAAAACAGTCGATATTCTAATGGATATGGTAGCTAATCCTGAATTCTTAGAAAAAGAGCTCATTCCTGAGCGTGAAGTCGTTTTTGAAGAATTTAGAAGAGCACTAGATAATCCAAATCAATTTAATTTCAAGAACCTCCAAGAAGCATCTTTTACAAAAGGGTATGCTCATCAGATTCTAGGTTCAGAAAAAACTATTAAAAACTTTTCGAGACAACAGTTATTAAATTTTAGAAATAAATATTATAATATTCAAAATTCACTTCTTATTGTTGCAGGTGATATTGCATCCAAAGAAAAACTTGTTAAACAAATTGAAAAATTCAAGATTCCAAGTGGTGAAAAAAGTAGTTTTCCTAAGTTTGAAGTTCAAAAGAAACCGACACTAAACATTCACTCTAAACAAGTTAACCAATGTACGGTGACTTTTACATTTCAGGCACCGGAGTATCTAAATCCAATTTCTGCCGCGGAAGACCTTGCTCTTAACTGCTTGGCATTTGGTGAAATTTCCCCACTCTACAAAGAACTTGTTACTAAGAAAAATCTTCTAAGTGGATTAAGTGGTTCAACGATGTTCTTTAGTGACGGTGGTGTACACTTTTTCAAATTTGCTTGTCCTACTGAAAATTTAAATGAATCTTTTGTTGAACTAGAAAAAGCTTTAAAAGATGTTATTAAAAATGGTTTTACTGATATTGATGCAGACAGAATAAAGAAACAATATATAGCATCAAAAATTTATGAGAGAGAGTCAATTGAAGCATATTCATTTTCACTCGGTCATGGTTTTGCTCAAAATGGTAATATTCACTCCGAAGAGGACTTTATTAACCTTATTAAAAATACTACCGTTGAAGAGATAAGCTTTGCGTTAGTTGAACTTTTTAAAAGAAACCTTCACGTTACTGTTCAAAAGCCAGAAGAGCTTAAACCAAAGTATCTATCTAAAACTGTTGATACGTTTAGAAAAAATATTAAAACTTTTGCTGGAAACCTAAAAGGTCTAACAGATACAACTCTAATTAATACAAGTAAGTTTGATGAGAATCTAAAAGAGATTACTATTAAAAAAGGAATCAAACTTCTTTACCGTCAAAATACAATGACACCAACTTTTGTACTCCACGCCTATCTTAAAGGTGGACTTGCTTTTGAGACAAAAGAGACAAATAGCTTTTATTATTTCCTTTCAAGACTCATGACGTACGGATACGGGAAAATTGGCTTTGAAGACTTCAAAAGAGATTTAGAGACTAAGTCCGCATACCTTAATGGTTTTTCAGGAAAAAATGCCTATGGACTTACTCTTCACGGCCTCTCAGACAACTTTGAAGTTTTAGGGGATCATTTTTTTGGAACACTTATAACTCCCCAAATTCCTAATGATTACCTAACGGTAGAAAAAGAGCTCATTAAAAGAACTCTCCACAACCACAAGCAAGACCCTGTTAAACAATGCTTTAAAACATTTAATGATCTTGTCTTCAATCAGCACCCCTATTCAATGAGTATTATTGGAGAAGAAAGTACTCTAAAGTCAGTTAAAAGAAAGAGCTTACTAGATATTCATAATGCAAGACTTGAAAGCTCTGAAATAGTATTCACTTACTGTGGAGACCTATCGCTATCTAAAGTTAAAAAGATGGTTGAAGAAAAAACAAAAGGCTTAAAACCTCGTAAAAAAGAAAAGAATTTAAAAAATAAAATAAAGCCACTTAACGGACAGTCCAAGCACATCGAATTTGACCGAGAACAAACCCATGTATTCATTGGTAAACCTGCATACTCTATTCATGACAAAGATGATCTATATCTTAAGATGATAACAGCATATCTATCAGGACAATCTTCAGAGCTCTTTGTTGAAGTCAGAGACAAGCAAGGTCTATGCTATTCAGTTCAAGCAATTCATCACACTGCTCTTGAAGCAGGCTACTGGGGTATATATATTGGTGCTGGAAAAGACAAAGTTGAAGCTGCTGTTAAAGCAATTAAAAAGATTCTTGGAAAGCTCCAAAAGAAAGGTTTATCTAAATCTGAATTTGATAGAATCAAAAAAATGCTTGATGGTCAGAATCAACTAGCAATTCAAACAAATGAAGACTATGCAAACTTTTACAGTATTCCTACCCTGCATGATCTTGGAATTGATTATCAGCATGAGACTTATGAAGAAGTTCGAAATGCTAAGCACGATGATTTTAATAAATTTTTATCAGATTTTTTTGATACAGATTGGAATTTAATTACAGTTGGACCAACAGTTTAAATTATGAGGCGATAGTTGAATCTGTCGCCGAAGATTTAAGAATAAATTCTGCTTGATCCTGGAAGAAAGATTCTCTTCCAATAGATTTAATCATGAAAGCTAAATGATCAAAACTAGAAGCCATCATTCTATAAAAGTGTGGTATTCCCATAAAATCTTGATCTAAATCATGCATTTTTGAATATGCTGTTTTACCAATTTCAGTATAATAGTTTTTCGTTATTATTTTCTTATTGATAGATGCTTCAAACATACTTGTTAAAACGAGTGTTGAGTCTGCTATATCCTTGTACATTTTTTCTTTTACAGATTTTGACTCGCTCTCCGCTTTGAGTAACGCCATCCCATAAACCTTCTCTGTGACCTTATCCCCAGAAAAATCAAAATACATTGATGATTGAGCATACTTATTGAGAACATTACTGGCATAGAAAAGTGTCTCTTCTGGAAGTGGACACACTGCTGATTGATTAAGTTGATAGAGCTTATCGAAAAAGTAAGTTGATAAATTGGAAACTTGAATGATCTCTGAGCTTGGTTTCTTCATCTTTAATAGTATAGCATATTGCTAAATCTCTATTAAAGATCGATTTTTTTTCCTAAAGATAGGATTAAACTAAAGTGATATCAAGTGGTTACTCTTCAATTTCAATCATAAGGTGTCCCGTATCGATTGCTTGTCCCTCAATAACGTTAACTGATTTTACAACACCATCACAGCCTGCTTTAATCTCGTTTTCCATCTTCATGGCTTCAAGGATTAAAAGAGTATCACCTTGATTAACTACCGCACCCTCTGTTGTTAAAACCTTAACAATCTTACCGGGCATGTCTGTTATTAGTTCCCCGGCATTAGCGTTAGAAAGTCCAGAAGGCTTATAACCTCTATAGACTTTCATTGCTTCATTAATATTTACGAGTCCATCAAGATTGGAAATCGACGGAGCTTTCTCCCAAGTAACTTGGTCTTCCGAAAGATAATTTTTACCTGCTAAGTTTTTTACAAAATATTGTCTATTACTTTTATTTTCACCTGCAATGTTAAACGCGATTACACCATTTCTATTTCTTTGCTTAGATGTAATATCAAATGAAACTTCTTTCCCTTCGGAATTTATAATGTAGTACTTCATTTCTCTCTCTCTTTGATTAATCTTTTCTCAAAAGATTATTTCATATTTAAAATGTTTGCTTCAATGGCTACAGCTTTCTTATAAAGATTCTCAACTTTTATAAGATCTGTAATTCCATCTTGTGGTCTAACTTCACTAAGATAATTAGTCGTATAATTTCCAGCTATAAAGTTTTCTTCATCCATTATTATCTTATGAAGAGCAACATTTGTCTTTATACCTTCTATATATAATCCACTTAAAGCGCTACGCATCTTACGTAACACTACATGTCTATTATGTCCACGGCCAATTAGCTTACCAATCATTGGATCAAAGTCTGGCTTCACTTCTAAACCATCGAAAATACAGTGATCAAACCTAATGCCTTGCCCAAATGTAGTCTCAAACCCATTAACTTTTCCCGGAGCTGGAAGCATTGTATGAGCATCTTCGGCACAAATTCGGCACTCAATAGAATGTCCCATAATTTTGATTTCGTCTTGAGACTTCATATCCATATCATCACCAAGAGCGGCTTTAATCATATTAGCAACAAGGTCGACGCCCGTAATTTCTTCTGTTATTGGATGCTCTACTTGTATACGAGTATTCATCTCAAGAAAATAGAATGACTTATCTTCACCCATAATGAATTCAACTGTACCTGCAGAGTTATAATTTACAGCTCTCGCCAACCTCACAGCAGTTTCACAAACTTCCAGTCTAAGCTTTTCATCAGTTCCAATAAATGGTGACGGAGCCTCTTCGATTATCTTCTGATGTCTTCTTTGAACAGAACACTCTCTTTCAAAACAATGAAAGATATTTCCTTTATTATCCGCAATTATTTGAACTTCAATATGATGAGGATTTAAAATAAATTTTTCAACTAATACACCTGGATTTCCAAATGATGATAACGCTTCCCTTCTAACCGCCTCAAAATTCTTTTCAAGATCGGCTTCGGTTTCACAGACTCTCATCCCTTTACCACCGCCTCCGGCAACTGCTTTAAGTAGAACTGGATATCCTACATCTTTAGCAACTGTAGCCGCTTCGGCTGCTGATTCAATTTCACCAGTTGAGCCTGGAACAACTGGAACCCCAGCATCCTTTGCCATTCCTTTCGAAATAGCTTTATCGCCCATCTTATGAATTGCATTTGCGTGTGGACCAATAAAGGCGACATTCAAGTCTTCTAGTTTCTTACAAAAGTCAGTGTTTTCAGACAAAAATCCATAACCGGGATGAACTGCATCTATTTTGTGTTCTTTTATATGCTTGATAATTTGATCCATATTAAGATATGTCTCAGTATTATCCTTACCTTCGAGATGAACCCATTGATCACAAAATTCAAGGTGTGCTGGCTCTTTTTCGTTATCAGTCCAAAAACCAACAGCGATATGTCCAAGCTCTCTTGTCGCTTTAGCAACCCTGATAGCAATCTCACCTCTATTACAAATTAATATTTTCTTTTTCATCTTTCTTCCTATTCTTATTTAAAGAGGTATATTTCCATGTTTTCTAACTGGTCTTACTTCTTTTTTATCTTGAAGAAACTCTAAGTATTTATAAATTTTTGATCTAGTCTCTTCTGGAAAAATCACTTCGTCTATATAACCTAAAGATGCTGCTTTATATGGATTCGCAAATTGCTCTTCATAATCAGCAACTAACTCAGCATTTTTCTTATCAAAAGCTGCGCCTTCAAGTCCTTTTAACTCATTTCTAAAAATGATATTAACTGCACCAGCTGCCCCCATAACAGCAATCTCTGCAGTTGGGTAAGCTAGATTTATATCAGCACCAATATGTTTTGAAGCCATTACATCATAGGCTCCACCATAAGCCTTTCTAGTGATAAGAGTAATTTGAGGAACGGTAGCTTCACTGTATGCATAAAGAAGCTTTGCTCCGTGACGAATAATTCCACCGTACTCTTGAGATGTTCCTGGTAAAAATCCCGGTACATCAACAAGAGTTAATAGAGGGATTTCAAAAGCATCACAAAAACGAATAAACCTTGCAGCTTTTGTTGATGAATCAATATCTAGGCAACCAGCAAGTACAGCTGGTTGATTTCCAATAATTCCAATTTTAAAACCACCCACTGAGGCAAATCCACAAATAATATTTTTTGCAAAATCTCTTTGGTATTCTAGGAAGTGTTTATCATCAACAACTTCCATAATAATTTCTTTCATATCATATGGTTTTTTTGAATTAACAGGTACAAAGTCTTTTAGTTTATTATTTTCTCTCGCTACTGAGTCAGCAGTGAACTTTGCAGTGGGCTTTGTAAAATTACAATTTGGTAGGAAAGATAGAAGTTCTCTTGTTCTTTCAAGACAGTCATCTTCATCTGTACAAATAAAGTGTGCAACTCCTGATTTCTCATTATGAGTATGTGCACCACCGAGTTCGTCTTTAGTTACCTCTTCATGAGTAACAGTTTTTACAACCTCAGGACCAGTAACAAACATATATGATGTTTTATCTACCATAAAAATAAAGTCTGTCATTGCTGGAGAATAAACGGCTCCACCAGCACAAGGTCCCATGATAAGTGAAATCTGTGGGATAACTCCTGAAGCTTGAACATTTCTATGAAAGATATCAGCATATCCCGCTAGAGACTCCACACCCTCTTGAATTCTTGCTCCACCTGAATCATTAATACCAATTATTGGAATTCTATTTTCAATTGCAAAATCCATGATCTTACATATTTTTTTAGCATATGCTTTTCCAAGAGCACCACCCCAACAAGTAAAGTCTTGAGAGAAGATTGCAATTCGTTGACCGTTTATTTTACCGATTCCGGTAATTACTCCATCGCCTAAGTACTTTTGTTTCTCCATGCCAAATGAATTACAACTATGAGTAACAAACTTATCAAACTCGAGAAATGAATTAGGATCGACTAGTTTTTCAACCCTCTCTCTCGCTGTATATTTTCCTTGATAGTGTTGGCGTGCAATTCTTTGCTCACCTCCACCCAGAAGTGCTTTTTCATTTTGCGACTCTAAGTGATCTCTTTTCTCTTGATTGGAAAGTGACATATCTACTCCTATATATTAAAGAGTATTTATACCTTTTTGATAAAAAAAAGGAAAGCCATTGGCCTTCCTTTTCTTCTTTGATTTTTTAAATGTATTTAATCTGTTTATTCGTTTGCTGCTTTGTTTCTTTTATCAAGGCCATACTTATCAACTTTCATAATCAAACCAGCTCTTGAAATACCAAGCTCCTTAGATAGTCTTGATTTGTTGTAGTTGCAACGCTTCAATCCTTCTTTAATCATATAAGCTTCTAATTCTTCTAAAGCAGCCTTTAGTCCACCTTTAGTATTAATTCCCTTAAGGTTTCCAACTTTTGGTGGCCCATCGACAGCATCTGTAATGACACTACTCAATAGGTCTGGTGTGATATTTTTATCTGAACCAGCAAGTACAACAAGTCTCTCAACTTCATTTTGTAATTGCCTAACGTTACCTGGCCATTTGAAGTCGATCATCTTCTCAATAGTCTTTTTAGACCATGTCTTTAATGGATGTCCCATCTCAGCACACTTAGTATCTAGAAAGTGATCCATTAGTATTGGAATATCTTCCGGTCTTTCACGCAGTGACGGAAGTCCTACATTAATTACGTTAATTCTATAATAAAGATCTTCTCTAAATTCACCTTTTGCAATCATCTCTTTTAGAGGCTTGTTTGTTGCCGCAACCACTCTTACATTTACTTTTCTAGCTTGAGTAGCACCTACTGGTAGGAATGTTCCCTCCTGAAGTACTCTTAGAAGCTTAACCTGCATTGCAAGTGTCATATCTCCAATCTCATCTAAAAATAATGTTCCGCCGTTTGCCGCTTCAAAGAAACCTTTCTTATCTTTAATCGCTCCTGTAAATGACCCCTTAACGTGTCCAAATAGTTCTGAGTCAAGAAGGTTATCGTTAAAAGCCGAACAGTTTACAGCTAGAAATACTGCATCTTTTCTTGGTGAACTAAAATGAATCGCCTTAGCGACCATCTCCTTACCAGTACCGTTTTCACCTTGAATAAGTATTGTTGCCTCAGAGCTAGATACTTTTGTTAGAAGGTGATAGACGTCCTGCATAGGTTTCGATTTACCAATAATATTATGGTATCTGTATTTATTTCCAAGTTGTGCGTTGAGGTCTTGAATTCTAGATTCTCTTTTACCAACTTCTTCCGTTACTACAGAAATTTCCTGAGCAACTAAACCAATTAATTCTTTTAAGTACTCATATTCGTGAACTGCAAGTTTTTTAAGGTTATCGCAAGCACTTGTTGCATCAACCTCACTAGCTCCACAAGATATTAATTTATCTGCAATCTCTTTTCCCTCAGCTGTTGTCAAAAGATCAGTAACATAAGGATAAGCAAACACTGCTCCTTGAAATTCACCATCGATGACAATTTTTGAAGCAAGCATTCTTACATGTGGAAAGAATGAATCGAAATAGAAACAATGACCATCGGCTTCTTGTACTTTTGCAAGTCCCTTTTGGATGTCTTCTGCTAGAAAGTCTTTTCCGTGGGGCATATGTAGTTGAACTTTAAAGAAATGATTAACGAAGTCGTAATCTTTATCGTGGATATTAGAATGAATATTTCCATGCTTGTCAGTATAGAAGATATCAACTCCGAACCACTTTCCGATAACTTCTTCAAGTTTCTTGTTTGCGTGTAAATCTTTTATTGCTGTCCAATCAATCATAGTAGTCTCCTGACCTTATTACTGTCTAGATACTAATCGGATTTATTGCTTTAAAACTTGACACTCAAGTCTAGAAAAGACCAATTGTTTTACATTTATGGGGATTTACTCTTTATTTTCGGCTACTTAGAGATTGTTCAAAAGATCGACAAAATGTTTCTGTGTCCACTCCTGACGGCCAACATATTTCTTAATGATGCTTAAATCTTTAGCAAAAACAAAGGTTTCAGGCAGTCTAAATGTTCCAAAGGATTTTTGATGAACAGAGCCGTCATCAATGAGAATTGTATAATTTGAAAAATCTCCAAATTTTCTTATAAACTTTTTTATCTTTTTCTTATCATCATTAACTGCAACAAAGAGAAATTCTACATTCTTATTATCTTTCATTATCTTAGTGAGTTCTAAAAGATCAGGAAACTCTTTCTCACAAGGAGCACACCATGTGGCCCAAAAGTGTACCACAAGAGTTTTGCCAGTGCCTGCAAGTTTGACAAGATTGAGATTACCCTCTTCACCAAAAACATCTAAGGATACCTCAGGAAGCTTTTTAATGACTGTATTGGTTTCAAAGGTGTTGAAACTTGAAAACTTCTTGTCCAGCATCAAACTTTGGTAAGTTACATAACCAAATGCCACGATGATAATTGAGAATACGAATATTAGTTTTTGATTCATAATAAAAAAGCCCTCATAATAGATATGAGGGCTTTATAGACTTTTTTTAATTCTTTGTTAACTTAAAAGTTTACTCAACAAATGAGATATAACTCATGTTAGATGCATCACCTTGTCTTTGATCAGCAAGCTTAACAATTCTTGTATATCCACCATTTCTTTCTGTGAATTTTGGACCAACATTTGCAAAAAGCTTAGAAACTGCATCTTTATTGTTTAGTTTCTTAAAAGCTAATCTTCTGTTATGAACTGCATCTACTTTAGCAATAGTAACAAGCTTCTCTAAAAAGATTTGTACAGCTTTAGCTTTAGTGTGCGTTGTCTTGATTTTACCGTGATCGATAACTTCAATGGCCAAGTTTTTCATTAAAGATTTTCTATGTGAAGGCGTTACACCTAATTTAAACTTATGTTTTGAGTGTCTCATCATTTACTCCTGATTATTACTAATCGTTGTTTTGAACTTGTTTCATTATACTGTCAACTTTCATACCTAGACCTAATCCCATCTGAGTAAGAATTTCTTTAATTTCATTTAAAGACTTTCTACCAAAGTTCTTAGTTCTTAGCATTTCACCTTCAGTTTTTGAAACTAGCTCGTAAATATACTTAATATTGGCATTCTGTAGACAGTTAGCAGAACGAACTGAAAGCTCTAACTCACTTACTGGTTTAAGTAATGCATCATTTGTTGGTGAACTTGAAGTTGTTGTCGTAGCTTTTGCTACTTCAACTGGTGCATCTTCATCTTCAAAGTTTAAGAAAACATTTAACTGATCTCTTAAGATCTTTGCAGAAAAAGCTACAGCGTCAACTGGATCAACACCTGCGTTAGTCCATACTTCTAAAGTAAGCTTATCGTAATCCGTTCTCTTACCAACTCTTGCGTTTGTTACAGTGTAATTAACTCTGTGAACAGGAGAGAAAAGAGTATCGATATAAATCCAACCGATTGGAAGATCAAATGCTTCTTTGTTATCTAGCGCAGAAACATATCCTTTACCTCTAGCAATCTTAATTTCAACTCTGATGCTTCCACCAGAAGAGATATTACAAATTACATGTTCAGGATTAAGAACTTCAATATTAGCGCTATCAGCGATATCTTGAGCAGTTACTGGACCTTCAACACTTTTTTCAAGAACAAGATTAACTTCTTCTTTATCGATTATTTTAAACTTTACTTCTTTCATGTTTAAAAGGATTTCTGATACTTCCTCTTTAACATTATTGATTGTACCAAACTCGTGATCTACACCGTCAATCTTTACAGCAACAATTCCTGCTCCTTGAAGTGAAGATAGTAGAACTCTTCTTAAAGAGTTTCCTAGAGTCAGTCCATAACCTCTTTCAAGAGGCTTAGCGATAAATTTACCATAACTTGGCTTTAAAGCGTCGTTATCAACTTCTAAAGCTGTAGGGCGAATCATATCAACCCAGTTTTTTGATGAATACGTATTGTTAATAGACATGGAATTATCTCCTTAAATTAAAATTAAACTCTTCTTCTCTTAGGTGCTCTACAACCATTATGTGGCATTGGAGACTTATCAGCTACAGATGTGATCTTAAGACCAACACCTAGTAATGCTCTGATTGCGTTCTCACGTCCTGCACCAGGTCCTTTAACTTTAACGTCTACAGATGATACACCATGCTCGATTGCTTTCTTAGCAGCTTCCTGAGAAGCAACTTGTGCAGCAAATGGAGTTGACTTTTTTGATCCTCTGAAACCTAATCCACCAGCAGATGCCCATGAGATTGCGTTTCCTTGAGGGTCAGCAAATGTAACAATCGTGTTATTAAACGACGCTTGTATGTGACATACAGCGTGCGATATATTCTTTTTTACTTTTTTCTTACCACTTGTTTTAGTTGTCTTAGCCATAACTATTCCCTAATTATTTCATTGATTTGATTGATTTCTTACCTGCAATTGCAACTGATTTCCCTTTACGAGTTCTAGCGTTGGTATGCGTTCTTTGTCCACGACAAGGTAAGCTTTTTCTATGTCTCATTCCTCTGTAACACCCAAGATCTTTTAATCTCTTAATGTTAAGACCGATTTCACGACGAAGGTCACCTTCAACAGTGTACTCATCTAAAATCATTCTGATCTCATTTGACTCTTCTTCAGATAACTCATTTGAGTTCTTAAGAAGGTCGATACCAGCTTTAGTTAAAACTTCTTCGCCAATCATTGGACCAACACCAAAAAGTGATCTGATCGCAATTTTCATAGCTTTGTTTCTTGGTAAATCTACACCTAATATTCTAGCCATCTTATTTGTCTCCTACTAACCTTGTCTCTGTTTATGTCTTGGGTTCCCTTTACAGATAACTCTCAAAACACCTTTTCTCTTGATAATCTTACAGTCTTTGCAAATCTTTTTGACTGACGCACGTACTTTCATAGTTCCTACCCTTTACTTCTGTAAATGATTCTTCCCTTAGATAAATCGTACTTGCTAATTTGAAGTAGTACTTTATCGCCAGGTAAAATCTTAATAAAATTCATTCTCATCTTCCCACTAATATGGGCCAAAATTGTATGTCCATTCGGTAACTTAACTTTAAACTTAGTATTTGGAAGAAGTTCTAATACTTCACCCTCGACTTCTAGAATATCGTTCTTCATATCTGCCATAAAAAATTTCACCTACAATTGAGCAACTTGTATATAAAACTTAGTGCAAGAATGCAATAAGTAAATAAATACTAATTACTATAATTTTTCTATAATTTGTTTGTATACTTGATCTGGACTTTGCTGAGCGTCAATTGTCGCGAGCTTATCATTGTGACGGAAAAATTCTAAGATTGGATCGATGGTATTTTTGTAAACTTCCATTCTTTCTCTAACGATTTCTTCTTTATCGTCATTTCTTTGAATGAGCGGCTCTCCGGTTACATCACAAATTCCATCAACTTTTGGTGGGTTTGAAATGAGATTGTAGATGTGCTTACCATCTTTAGTAGTTCTTCTATTAGTAATTCTTTCTATCAAAATATCCAAATCTAACTCAAAGTAGACTGCAAGGTAGTCATGGCCCTCTAATATGCCATCTAAAGTTTTTGCCTGCTTTTCGTTTCTTGGATATCCATCAAATATATATGTATTATTATTTAAATTTAAATTCGTTTTAAGTAGTTCTACGACAAGATCATCTGATACAAGTTGTCCTGCAGCCAAAACACTTTTAACTTTCTTACCAAGCTCACTTTCTTTAGCAATTTCAGATCTTAGTAGATCACCTGTTGAAACATGAATAAGTCCATCTGATTTTAGTCTCGAAGACTGAGTTCCTTTTCCAGAACCCGGAGCACCTAATAGAATAAGATGCTTTTTCATTAGAACCTTCTTCCTGCTCCGCTATACTTACCACGTGACTTATATGCTGTATCATAACGTTGTGAAATCATGAAACTCTCAGCCTGGGCCATAGTATCAATTGCAACACCAACAAGAATTAGTAATGAGGTCCCACCAAAGTAAAAAGGCACTTTAGCTACATTAAATAAAATTGCTGGCATAATACAGATTAGTGACATGTAAATCCCACCAACAAGAGTAAGTCTAGCAACTATATTATCTAAAAATGCTGCTGTTTTAGCTCCTGGTCTAATACCTGGAACGAAACCACCATTTTTCTTTAAAGACTCTGAGATATCTTCAGTCTTAAATTGAATTTGAGCATAAAAGTAACAGAAGAAAATAATTAGCCCAACGAAGACCACATTATAAAGAGTCTTACCTGGGTATAACGACTGTTGCATTGTATCCATATAAATTTTAAATGGACTTCCTTCGGAAACAAACTGTGAGATTGTAGCTGGAAAACCAAGTAGAGCTGAAGCAAAAATTGGAGGCATAACACCTGAAATGTTTACTTTTACTGGAAGATGAGAAGTCTGACCTCCAAACACTCTATTATTAACAACTTTTTTTGCATATTGAACTGGAATTTTTCTAAACGCTTTCTCTACGAAAATAATGATCCAAAAAGACAAGAGCATTACTGCTGCGACTAAACCTAGATTTAATCCCGATAACTCACCGTTTTGAAATAGATTTACTGTATCTCTCATACCTGTTGGGATACCAGCTGCGATACCAGCAAAAATTATTAAACTAATTCCATTCCCAATTCCTCTTTCAGTAATCTGCTCACCCAACCACATTACAAACATTGTTCCGGCTGTAAGTGTGATAACAGTTAGCAATCTAAAAGACATACCAGGCTCAAGAACTATTGGAAGACCACTTGGACTCTTAAGTGCTTCAAGACCTACAGAAAGACCGTAACCTTGAATCATACAAAGAAGAACTGTTGCGTATCTTGTCCATTGTTGAATTTTTTTATGACCGTCTTGCTCTTTTTGAATTTCAGCAAGAGCAGGGAATGAAACTGCAAGGAGACTAAAAATGATCGAAGATGTAATATAAGGCATAATACCAAGAGCAAGAACTGAGAATCTCTCAAGTGCTCCACCTGTAAAATTATTAAATACACCAAAAACTGATCCTTGCATCCCTTCAAAAAATGAAGAAAGCGCTGAAGCATCAACGCCTGGAGTAGGGACCTGAGTGGCCATTCTAAATACACCTAATATTAATAACGTAAAAAATATTCTTTTACGTAATTCTTCGAGCTTTCCTTGCGCTGTAGACATTTTACTTAGCCTTCTTCTCAGATTTCTCTTTTCTTTCAGTTATAACAACTTTCTCAATTTTTCCACCAGCTTTAGTAATCATTTCTTCAGCAGAGTTTGAAAATTTCTCGATTGTCTTAAAAGTTAATGCTTTAGTAAGGTCTCCCTTATTAAGAATTTTAATTGGTAATCTCTTATTGATTCCGCTTAAAAGTCCCTTAGCAATTAAAGTTTCTCTGTTTACTTCTTCGCCTTCAAACTTTGCAGCTATTTGACCAGTAGTTACAATTGCATATTCAGTTTTGAATGGTGCATTTGAGAAACCTCTTTTTGGAAGTCTTCTATAGATAGGCATCTGCCCACCTTCGAAACCTGCGAATGCACCGCCACCAGCTCTCGCCTTTTGACCTTTGTGTCCCTTACCTGCTTGAGTTCCCCAACCAGATCCTTGACCTCTACCGATTCTTTTTGTGTTTTTTGTTGCCCCAGGGCTACTTAAATTATTTAAAGTTAACATGATTAAACCTCAGCCTATTTTTCTTCGATAATATCTATTAAATGAATAACCTTTTTGATCATTCCTCTAACAGACGGTGTGTTCTCTAATGTACTAGTAGAATTAGTTTTTCTTAATCCTAATCCTCTTACATTAGCTTTTTGCTTTTCTGTGCAAGAGATAACACTCTTTTTAAGCTTAATAGTAATTGTACTCATTTTATTCTCCACGGCTTAACAAGCCCTTTAGAAGTTTCTAATTATTTACTTGAGATTCTTAAGCCCTTAGCTTCAACTCCACGAGCTTTAGCTATAGTCTCAACCGATCTTAACGCTTTAAATGCAGCAAAAGTTGCTTTTACGACGTTATGTGGGTTTGAACCTCTAAGTGATTTAGTTAATACATCTTTAATTCCAACTAATTCTAGAATTGAACGACATGCACCAGCTGCTTTAACCCCAGTACCTTCAGATGCTGGTTTAAAAAGAATCTTACCAGCGTCAAACTCACCCATTATTGTATGAGGAATTGTTCCATTTTCTATAGGAACGCTGATCATTTTCTTAGTAGCAACCTGAGAAGCTTTTCTAATAGCGTCAGGAACTTCTTTAGCCTTACCAAGTCCGTAACCAACTCTACCTTTACCATCACCAACAATTACAAGAGCAGAGAAAGAGAATCTACGTCCACCTTTAACAACTTTTGCAACTCTGTTTACAGCAACAACTCTTTCTTCTACATCTGGAGCGCCATTGTTTTCAGGTTTCTTAGGAGCTCTAGGTGCTCTTTTTGGTTTAGCATTAGCAGCTTTTTTTTCTACTGGTTTTTCAGTGTTTTCAGTCATTTTATTTTCCTTAAATTAGATTTGAATTCCACCTTCTCTGATTGAATCCGCTAAAGCCGCAACAACACCTGTATACTTCTTTCCGTTTCTATCAAAGACAGCATTCTTAATATTCTTTCCTGCAAGAGCTTCAGCAACTTTAGTTCCAACAACTTTGGCACTTTCAGTATTTGATGTTCCACCAACAGCATTTTTTCCAAAAGTTTGAACAGAAAGAATTGTAGAGTTTGATGCATCATCAATAATCTGAACAAAAAGGTTTTTGTTCGTTTTAGTTGCACAAATTCTTGGTCTATCAGCAGTTCCAACAATTTTTTTTCTTGTTGAAAGCTTTCTTCTTTGTTCTTTAGCTTTTGAAGCACTTTTTATTTTCTTTAATGATTTTCTCATAATTCACCTATTACTTTTTACCACCGGATTTACCAGCTTTTCTAATAATCGTCTCATCCGAGTATTTAACCCCTTTACCTTTATAAGGCTCAGGCTCTCTGAATGATCTAATCTTAGCTGCTGCAAAACCAACTAGTTCTTTGTTTATTCCAGATAAGTCGATAACGTTTTTTGTGACTTTCGCCTCAACACCGTCTGGAAGTGTATATTCAATGGGGTGAGAATAACCAAGGTTCAGAGTCATTTTATTCCCTGAAACAGCTGCTTTATAACCTACACCGTTGAACTCTAAAGACTTTGTGAAACCTGTAGTTACACCTAGAACCATATTGTTTACTAATGTTCTAGTTAATCCCCAAAGTGCTCTGTTTTTCTTAGATCCATCTATTGGTTTAACAATAATTGATGAATCTTCTTGAACAACAGTTACGCCCGTGTGGTGAGTAAAGCTTAAGTTTCCATTCGGTCCCTTAACAGCAATCTCTCTTTCGTTAATTTTTATTTCTACTTTTTCCGGTATTATAACCGGCTGCTTACCAATTCTTGACATGGTGTACTCCTACCAAACGTTACAAAGAACTTCGCCACCTAGTTTCATAGCTTTCGCTTTTCTAGACGACACAATTCCTGCTGAAGTTGATACAATCGATACACCTAGTCCACTTAGAACTCTAGGCATTTCTTTGTATCCTTTATAAACTCTAAGACCAGGCTTAGATACTCTTTGGATTCCAACAATAGCGTCTTCTTTAACACCAACTCTAATGTTTAGTCTCTCGTCAGCTGCTACAATTTTAAAGTTTTTGATAAACCCTTCTTCTTTAAGGACTTTACAAATATTTGCTTTAATCTTGCTTGCTGGAATATCTACTTTCGTATGTCCTGCTCTCGCACCATTTCTTATTCTTGTTAGCATATCTGCTACTGGATCAGTCATCATAATCTTATTACCCCTACCAACTAGACTTAGTTACACCTGGGATAAGTCCCTGATGTGCTAATTCTCTAAATTGGATTCTACAAAGTTGAAAATCTCTATAATATCCTCTAGGTCTTCCAGTAAGTTCACAACGATTTCTCACTCTGATTCTACTAGTGTCTCTAGGCATTTTCTGAAGTTTCTTTTGAAAAGCATTAAACTCTTCTTCAGTTATTTCAGGATCAACAAGCTTAGCTCTAAGTTCAGCTCTTTTCGCTTCACCCTTTGCAGCCATTTTCTTTCTTCTATTGTTTTTCGCAATCGAACTTACTTTTGCCATAATATTTTCCTTATTTCTCTCTGAAAGGCATTCCAAACATTTTTAATAAGTCTCTTCCTTCTTCATTACTTTTTGCCGTAGTAACAAAAGAGATACCTAATCCACGAATCTTATCGATTTTGTCATAGTTAATCTCAGGAAAGATGATCTGCTCTTTCATACCTAATGTATAATTTCCTTTACCATCAAAAGCTTTAGGGCTTAAACCTCTAAAGTCTTTTACTCTTGGAAGTGAGAAAGAAACAAGTCTATCTAAAAACTCGTACATTTTCTTTCCTCTAAGAGTAACTGATGCTCCAAGTGCTTGACCTTCTCTTAATTTGAAAGAAGCAATTGAATTTTTAGCTCTTGCGATAACAGGCTTTTGTCCCGCAATAGCTGCTATGTCTGCCATAATACTTTCAACAACTTTTCCGTTGGTAACAGCATCACGAGTAACACAGTTCAAAACTATTTTTTCAAGCTTTGGAATCTGATGAACGTTTGTATACTTAAACTTGTCCATCATGTTTTTCTTAATCTCTGATTTATACAGAGCTTTCATTCTATTTTCCATGACTTCCTCTATTTATGATAAAACAGAACCGCATTTAGTAGCGACTCTTGTTTTTTTCCCATCTTTAACTTCAATTCTTACTCTTGTAGCTGATCCAGTTTTCGGAGATACAAGTGCAATATTGCTAAAATGAATACCTTTCTCTAATTCAGCAAATCCGCCAGACGGATTTTCTTGATCAGGTTTCATTGCTTTCTTAACAAGGTTTACACCCTCAACAATTGCAACACTTCTTTTAAAGTTAAGATTAGTAAGTTTACCTTTCTTGCCCTTATCTTTACCTGCAATTACTATTACTTCGTCGTTTAATTTTAACTTTTGCATGATTTTTCCTATTTCCTACAGAACTTCTGGAGCTAAAGAACAGATTTTAGTGAAACTCTTGTTTCTTAGTTCTCTTGCAACAGGTCCAAAAATACGAGTACCAACAGGATCTTGTCCAGCTGCACCCAGTATAACAACACTGTTTGTATCAAATCGGATATAAGATCCGTCTTCTCTTCTAATTGGATACTTTGTTCTTACTATAACCGCTTTTTTAACATCACCCTTTTTGATCTTTCCACCAGGAAGAGCTTGTTGAACAGCAACAACGATAATGTCACCAAGAGCCGCAGACATTCTTTTAGAACCTCCAAGAACCTTAATACATTTAACGATTTTTGCTCCAGAGTTATCTGCTACTTCTAGCTTTGATTGCATTTGTATCATTTCTAACTCCTACTTTTTAGCCGTAAACAATTCCCACTTCTTTAATTTAGAATGTGGTCTTGATTCGATAATTGTTACAACGTCACCAATTTGTGCAGTATTAGACTCATCATGTGCATGATACTTCTTAGTTTTGTTTACAAACTTACTGTAGATTGGATGTTTAAAACGTCTCACTACTTTAACTACAACTGTTTTGTCAGTTTTATCACTAACAACAGTCCCCTTCATTGTTCTTTTAAAAATTGATTCGCTCATAATTATTTACTCGCTTCTTTAGTGTTTAAAGCAGTCATAAGTCTCGCGATGTCTCTTTTAAGATCAACTAACAGGTGAGATTTCTCAACATTAGTTGTATTTTTTTGGAGTCTTAAATCAAATAGTTCTTTTCTTAGTTCAGAAACTTTCTGATTAATCGCAGACGCATCTAGCTTTGTAATTTCTTTCATTTTTAACATAATAACCTCAAGTAAAATATATGGCCGTATATATAACACTCGGCCCAATTTTTCTACTGTTCTTTTTGAATAATCTTAGTTTTTATAGGGAGTTTGTATCTTGCTAAGCTTAACGCATCTTTAGCAGTCTCAACATCAACACCAGCAACTTCAAATAATACTCTTCCTGGCTTAATAACAGCTACCCATTTATCTGGAGAACCCTTACCTTTACCCATTCTAACCTCAGCCGGCTTACTTGTAAGTGACTTGTCAGGGAAGATCTTAATCCATATGTTACCAGCTCTTTTTGTTCTTCTTGAGATACAAATACGGGCTGCTTCAATTTGTCTGTTTGTGATATATCCACATTCTAAAGCTTGAATTGCAAATTCACCGAAAGTTATCGTGTTACCACGATTAGCTTTACCGCGCATTTTACCTTTCTGCTGCTTTCTCCACTTTACTCTTTTTGGACTTAACATTGTTTACCTCTATCTTCCGTAAATTCAACAACTTACGGATCAGTTCTTTATAAAATAAGTTTGGAGACTCGTTTCTACAAATAATATTTAATTTTGTAAATATTTATTTGTAAACTTCACCTTTATATACCCAAACTTTCACACCAATAATTCCATATTGAGTTTTAGCTTGTGCAGTATCGTAGTCAATATCTGCTCTTAAAGTATGTAGTGGAACTTTCCTTTCAGAATATCCCTCAGTACGAGCCATTTCCGCTCCACCTAATCTACCAGCACATTTAACTTTGATACCTTTAACACCTGATCTAAATGCAGAAGTCATCACTTTCTTCATTGCTCTTCTGAATGCAACTCTTTTTTCAAGTTGAGCAGCAATGTTTTCAGCAATAAGCTTAGCTTCAGCATCTGGTCTTTTAACTTCAGCAATATTGAAGAAAAGAGTACCTTTAGCTATCTTTTTAAGATCATTTCTAATCTTATCGATACCAGCACCTTTTTTACCAATTGCTACACCTGGCTTAGCAGAGAAAACTGTAACTTTCACTTGATCTGAAGTTCTAGAAATTTCTGTTTTTGCAATAGCAGCATTAGCTAAGTTTTTCTCAATATACTTACGGATTCTCAAGTCTTCTTGAAGAGTTGCACCGTAGTTATCCTTAGCGTACCAATTTGAATGCCAAGTTTTGATATAACCTAATCTAAAACCGTATGGATGTACTTTTTGTCCCATTATATATTCCTTATGCTTCTTTTAAAGCGACAGTTACGTAACTACTTCTTTTTCTAATTCTAAAAGCTCTACCTTGCGCACGTGGTTGAATACGTTTTGCTGTAGGACCTTCGTCAACCATGATTGAATCGATAACTAAGTTATCAAGATCATACTTTTCACCTTCAGAAGCGATTTGTAGTCCGCTGTTAACAAGCTTCGTAAGAATAATTGCGATTTCTTTTTTCTCACTAAAGCGAAGAATTCTTAATGCTTCTTCAACTTTTTGTTTTCTAATTAGATCACAAACTTGTCTTACTTTTCTTGCAGATTTACCAACGTTATTGTTCTTTACTACGATCATTTTAAACCTACCTATTATTTCTTAGATTTTTTATCAGCACCGTGGCCGTAAAAAGTTCTAGTAAGTGAAAATTCTCCAAGCTTGTGACCAACCATATTGTCAGTTACAAATACTGGAATAAATTTCTTTCCATTATGAACAGCAAAAGTTAACCCGATAAATTCTGGGAAAATCGTTGATCTTCTAGACCAAGTTTTAATAACTTTATTTGCTTTACCTTCTGCTTTAGCTTCAGAAACTTTTTTAAGTAAACTGTAGTCAGCGTAAGGACCTTTTTTAAGTGAACGAGCCATTTATAATCTCCTAAATTACTTTCTTCTCTTAACAATGAACTGGTCAGTTCTCTTGTTTTTTCTTGTTTTAGCACCTTTAGTCGGTTTACCCCAAGGAGTAACTGGGTGTCTACCACCTGAAGTTCTACCTTCACCACCACCATGCGGGTGATCAACCGGGTTCATAACAACACCTCTTACTTTAGGACGACGACCACGAAGTCTATTTTTACCAGCTTTACCGATAATAATTTGCTCGTGCTCAAGGTTACCTACTTGACCAATAGTTGCTCTACAGTTGCTTTTTACTTTTCTCATTTCACCAGATGGAAGTCTTAAAAGAGCTTCTTTTCCTTCTTTACCCATTAACTGAGCATAAGAACCTGCTGAACGAGCTAGCTGTCCACCACTTCTAGGATGTAATTCTACGTTATGTACTAATGTACCAACCGGAATATCCTTAAGAAATTTAGAGTTTCCAACTTTAATATCTGCATCGTCAGAAGAGATGATTTTGTCACCAACATTTAGTCCGTGAGGAGCTAAAATATAAGTCTTAACACCATCTGCATAACAGATAAGGGCAAGGTTACATGTTCTGTTTGGATCGTATTGAATTGACTCAACAGTTGCTGGTATTTCAGTTTTCTGTCTTTTAAAATCAATAATTCTGTACTTTTGCTTAGTTCCACCACCACGACGTCTTGAAGTAATTCGTCCGTGAGCGTTTCTACCTGCAGTCTTCTTTTTAGTTGCTAATAATGACTTCTCTGGTTTCGCGCCCTTAGTTAGAGCATCGCTGTTCATAACAGCCATACGTCTTAAAGATGGAGATGTCGGCTTAAATTTTTTAATACCCATGATTCCTCTTTTTTGGTTATATACCTTTAAATAATTCTAACTTCTGACCGTCTGCGATTTTTACATAAGCTTTTTTCCATGAAGATGTTTTCTTCAGGGCTTTTCCAGCTCGTTTAACTTTCCCAGCAGTAACAGATGTTCTTACGTTAACGACTTTTACATCAAACATTTTTTCAACAGCGTCTTTAACTTGAAACTTACTCGCTTTCTTCTGAACTTTAAAAACATATCTGTTTGTTTTTTCAGTTTCCATTGAGCTTTTTTCAGTTAATAGAGGCTTTATTAATACTTCTTCGATATGCATAATTACACCAGCCTATTTAGTAAATTTTCTAAAGCAGCTTTTTCGATGATTAAGTTTTCAAACTTAACAGCTTCATAAACACTGAAACCTTCAACAGGCATTGCTTTAGCATTTCTAATATTTCTTGCAGCAAAGATTGCTTTTGAGTCAGTCTTCTCAGTAACAACAAGTGCTGGCAATAAGTTTTTACCATTGAGAGTAGCAAACATCTCTTTAGTTTTTCCGTTAGAATCTAGAGAATCAACAACAGTTAATTTTCCTGCTTGAAACTTATCAGCGATTACCGACTGAAGAGCTTTAAGCATCATTTTCTTATTTATTTTTTGAGTAAAATCTCTTTTCTGTGGTCCAAAAGCAGTACCACCGCCAACCATCAAAGATGATCTAATTGAACCTTGTCTTGCACGACCAGTTCCCTTTTGCTTGAATGGTTTAGCTCCACCACCTGATACATGACCACGTGTTTTAGTATGAGCATTCCCCTGTCTTCTTCCTGCAAGTGTAGCCTTAACAATTTGGTGAACTGCAGAAACACTTACAACATCAGCATCTAGGTTGATATCAGTAGCAAGAGATCCAGATTTTTCAAATTTACCGTTTAATACAGTTATATCAGTCATTTCTTACTCCCTACTGCTTAATCGCTTGAGCGATTCTAACAAAACCATTTTTAGAACCTGGAATCGAACCTTTGATTAACATGTAACCTTGGTCTTCATTTAGTTCTACAATATGTAGATTTTGTACTGTTTTAGTAATCACACCCATATGACCTGGCATTTTCTTTTGCTTGAAAACACGTCCAGGAGTGGCGCGGTTACCGATAGAACCTGTTGTTCTGTGAAACTTATGACCGTGAGATGCTGGTCCACCACGAAAGTTATATTTTTTCATAACTCCTGCGAAACCCTTACCTTTAGTCGTTCCAGTAACATCAACAACTGCATTAGCAGCAAAATTTTCCAGAGAAACTTCTTTCCCTAAATTATCAGCTGAAACCTCAGGCACCTTAAACTCAGAAAACCGAGTAAAAGTTTTGTCAATGTTTGCTTTCTTTAAGTGACCTTTAACAGGACTTGTAACTAACTTCTCACGCTTTTCATAGAAAGCTACTTGATACGCATTGTATCCGTCAGTTTCTGTGGTTTTCACTTGAGAAATTAAATTTGGGATTAGCTTGATGACAGTAACTGGAACATGCTTTCCAGACTCATCAAAGATTCTTGTCATACCAGACTTCAAGCCATAAATAGCCGGTAGGCTAACTCTTGATTCAGACATTTTTTTCCTCCACAGCATCACCCCTTTCTGGGGATGCATTCATGGTTAATATTCAGACTAAACTAATTTCGAATAGATAGTCTGCAACTTATACTAGTATTTGATCTCTACGTCAACACCAGCTGATAAGTCTAACTTCATAAGACTATCTACTGTTTGTTGAGTTGGGTCGATAATATCAACCAATCTTTTATGTGTTCTCATTTCGAACTGCTCACGCGCTTTTTTATTTACGTGTGGTGACCTAAGTACAGTGTACTTGTTGATCTCAGTTGGAAGAGGGATAGGGCCAGCAATTCTAGCACCCGTGTTCTTCGCAGTTTGAACGATTTCTTGAACCGAAGCGTCAAGAACATTAAAATCGTAAGCTCTGAGCTTGATTCTTAGTCTATTTGTTTTCATTCTTTCTCCAAAATTTTATAAGACATCTTAAGTATTGCATGGAACGAAGGATGTCAACTCATTCCATGCAATTTGTATTCTTTTTTATTCTTTCAACTTTAGTCAAGAATATCAGTAACTGTTCCAGCACCAATTGTTCTACCACCCTCGCGGATTGCAAACTTAAGACCCTTCTCCATTGCGATATTAGTGATCAACTCTACGTCAAACCCTGTATTATCTCCTGGCATGATCATCTCAGTTCCTTCATTAAGAGTGATTGCACCCGTAACGTCAGTTGTTCTGAAATAAAACTGAGGTCTGTATCCTTTGAAAATTGGAGTGTGGCGTCCACCCTCTTCTTTTGTCAAAATATATACTTCACATCTAAATTTACTATGCGGCTTAACTGTTCCCGGCTTAATCAAACATTGTCCACGCTCGATATCTTCTCTCTTAACACCACGTAAAAGAATTCCTACGTTATCTCCAGCTCTTCCCTCATCAAGAAGCTTTCTGAACATCTCTACTCCAGTTACAATCGTCTTAGTCGCATCTTTGATACCGATAATCTCGATCTCTTCTCCAACCTTAACAATTCCTCTCTCAATTCTTCCTGTAGTTACTGTTCCACGACCTGAAATCGAAAAAACATCCTCTACTGGCATTAAGAAATCTTTATCAATGTCTCTCGGTGGCGTTGGAATATATTCATCTACTGCGGCCATTAGCTCAAGAACTTTCTCTCTACCAATAGCTGGATCTCTATCTTCTACCGCTGCAAGTGCTGATCCAGAAATAATTGGTGTATCATCTCCTGGATAATCGTATGAAGAAAGTAATTCTCTAATCTCCATATCTACTAACTCTAATAACTCTTCGTCATCAACCTGATCAACCTTGTTTAAAAATACTACAAGTGAAGGTACGTTTACCTGACGAGCAAGAAGGATATGCTCTCTAGTTTGAGGCATTGGACCATCTGCTGCTGAACAAACTAAAATTGCTCCATCCATCTGTGCTGCACCTGTAATCATGTTCTTTACATAATCCGCGTGACCTGGACAATCTACGTGAGCGTAATGTCTGTTAGCTGTCTCATACTCAACGTGTGAAGTATTGATCGTGATACCACGAGCCTTTTCTTCTGGAGCTGAATCGATATCTGCATATGACATTGACTTACCACCCATTGCTTCCGCAAGAGTCATAGTGATTGCTGCTGTTAACGTTGTTTTACCGTGATCGACGTGACCGATTGTACCAATGTTTACGTGTGGTTTTGAACGGTCAAATTTTTCCTTAGCCATGATGACTCTCCTTTAAGTTGTTTATATTTTAATTTGTATCTAAATAAATATTCCGCGTTTTTCTAAAACTTTTTTAGCAATATTTTTATCTAATAATTCATAGTTTTTAAATGTCATTGAGAAGTTAGCACGACCTTGAGTTTTTGACCTTAGATTTGTCGAATAACCAAACATTTCTGCAAGAGGTACTTCTGCTAAAATTAATTCTTTTTCACCTTTAGGGTTCATAGAAAGAATTCGTCCTCTTTTTGAATTAACATCAGAGATAACGTCCCCTGCAAACTCCGTCGGACTTACAACCTCTAGAGTCATTATAGGTTCCATTAAAGAGAGTCCAGCTTTCTTGCATGCTTCTTTAAAAGCCATTGAAGCCGCTATGGTATATGCGAGCTCACTTGAATTATCTTCATCGTACTTTAATTCTTCAATGGAGGCTTTAATACTTATAAATGGGTAACCAGCAAGAGCACCACCTGGAGCAGATTCTGTGATTCCACGAGAAGTTGCTTTGAAAAACTCTTTTGGTACATCTCGCGACTTAAACTTTTCTTCAATCGTTATCACTTGTTCTTCTTGAGATTCAACAGAGATTTTTACAAATCCGTATTGAAGTTTCCCGCCAACTTCTTGGCTGTATTCATGGCTTGCAGTACCAGATCCAGAAATACTTTCTCTGTATGCAACCTGAGGTGAACCAACATTTACACCCACTTTGAATTCTCTAAGAAGGCGATCAACAATAATATCTAGATGAAGCTCCCCCATCCCATAAATGAGAAGCTGACCGGTCTCTTTGTTATTCATATACTTGAAAGATGGGTCTTCAATTTGAAGTTGATTCAGAGTTTTATGGAGCTTATCTTCATCGGCTGAAGTTTTAGGCTCAATTGCAATTGAGATAACCGTTTCTGGAAACTCCATTAAATCGTATACAATGGGCTTATTAGTGACACACAAAGTGTGTCCAGTTCTTGTAAACTTTAAACCGGTAAATGCAACGATATCACCAGCTTTCGCAACATCTACTTCTTCTCTCTTGTTAGAATGCATTTGTAGAATTTTCCCAATACGTTCTTTTTTATCTTCTAGTGGATTATAAATTTGTGATCCAACTTTAACTTCTCCAGAATAAATTCTAAAAAATGTAAGTGTTCCCACAAATGGATCAGTTGCAATTTTAAATGCAAGCCCAGAAAAATCATCTGCAACATCTGGTGATCTTGTTATTTCTTTATCGTGGTTTTTAACATCGTAACCTTTAACATCACCTATATCTATTGGGGATGGAAGGTAATCACAAACACTATCTAATAGTGGCTGGACACCTTTATTTTTAAAAGCAGACCCACATAGAACGGGGACAAAACTCTCTTTAATAGTTGCGTGTCTAATTGCAGCTTTTAATACTTTGGCCGTTACTTCTTCTCCGCCTAAATAGGCCTCAGCCAGCTCATCATTAAAGTCTGCAACTGAGCTTATAAGCTCTTCGCGATACATTAGAGCTTCTTCTTTTTCGGATTCAGTTAGTTCTTGAAGTTCGTACTTCTCTCCAAGATCTTCCGAGTTCCAAATGAGTTTTCTCATTTCAACTAGATCTATCAAACCCTCAAAAGTATCCTCGCTTCCCACAGGGATTTGAATAGCTGCTGCATTTTTTCCAAGTTTATCTTTTATCTCACCAATTACTGCGTGAAAGTCAGAGCCAACACGGTCCATTTTATTTACAAATGCGATTCTTGGAACTTTATATTTATCTGCTTGTCCCCAAACCGTCTCAGACTGAGGCTCCACACCACCAACGGCGCAAAAAACACCAACTGCACCATCAAGAACACGAAGAGATCTCTCAACTTCAATGGTAAAGTCTACGTGGCCGGGAGTGTCTATTATATTAATTTTATGATCGGCCCACATACATGTTGTTGCCGCAGAAGTGATTGTGATACCTCTTTCTTGCTCTTGAACCATCCAGTCCATAGTTGCAGTACCATCATGAACCTCACCAATTTTATAGCTTTTACCGGTGTAGAAAAGAACCCTCTCTGTGGTGGTAGTTTTACCAGCATCGATATGGGCCATAATTCCTATATTTCTAATTTTATTTAAGTCTTTCATCCAACTTCTACCTTAATCAGCTTCCAAGATCTAAAACAACTGTCTTAAACCAAAAAAAGGAGCGTTACCGCTCCTTTTTCTTATAAAAATACTTACTATTTTTTTAACAAGTTTACTACCACTTAAGGTGAGCGAAAGCTTTGTTGGCTTCAGCCATTTTGTAAACATCTTCCTTCTTCTTAACTGCTCCACCTCTGCTATTTGCAGCGTCGACTAATTCATCAGAAAGTTTTTCAAGCATAGTCTTACCATTTCTGTTTCTTGAGTTATCTCTCAACCAACGAATTGCTAAAGACTGCTTTCTTGAAGTTCTAACTTCAACAGGAACTTGGTAAGTTGCCCCACCAATTCTTCTTGATTTAACTTCAACAGTTGGCTTAACGTTTGACATAGCTTTTTTGAAGATCGTAATCCCCTCTTCGCCAGTCTTAGCTTCAGCGTGTGCAAGTGCACCGTAGAAGATTTTCTCTGCTGTAGCTTTTTTTCCATCAAGCATAAAAGCGTTGATGAATTTAGTTACAACAATGTCATTAAATTTAGGGTCTGGTAAAACTTCTCTTACCTCTGCTCTATGTTTTCTACTCATGTTTTACTCCTACGCCTTAGGTCTTTTGGCACCGTACTTAGAACGGCCCTGTCTTCTTTTATCAACACCAGAAGCGTCGAGTGTACCTCTTACAGTATGGTAACGAACACCTGGAAGATCTTTAACTCTTCCACCTCTAATAAGAACAATAGAGTGTTCTTGAAGATTGTGACCTTCACCACCGATATATGAAATAACTTCAAAACCAGATGTTAATTTTACCTTACAAACTTTTCTCATTGCTGAGTTTGGTTTCTTTGGCGTCGTTGTATAAACACGTGTACAAACTCCACGTCTTTGAGGGCAAGAAACTAGTGCCGGAGACTTAGTCTTCGTGAACTTATCTGTTCTTCCCTTACGTACTAATTGGTTAATAGTAGGCATTTTGCGTACTCCTTAAAATTTCAACTTTTCATTTAGGATGGGTTTTTAACACATGGCCCATCCTAAAACAAGTATTTTTTTACATTGATAAGTTAATATGCTCTTCTTCTTCTTCTTTAGCAGTAGCTTGAAAGTCACCATAACGAGGAACACCAGTACCAGCGGGAACTAATCTACCCATAAGGATATTTTCTTTTAGTCCACGAAGATGATCTTTCTTCCCTTCTAAAGTAGCTTGCGTCAATACTTTCGTTGTTTCTTGGAAAGAAGCAGCAGAAAGGAATGAATCAGTACTTAGAGAAGCTTTAGTGATTCCAAGTAATAATGGTCTCGATTGTGCTGGATCTAATCCATCAGCAACCAACTGCTCGTTAACTTCAACTAAAGTCCCTTTAGTCACAGAATCACCTTCGACAAACATTGAGTCTCCAGAGTTTGTGATTTCAACTTTCTTAAGCATCTGCGTAACGATTACTTCAATGTGTTTATCATCGATCTTAACACCTTGAAGTCTGTAAACCTCTTGAATTTCGTCTGAGATGTAAGCTGCAACGGCTTTTTCACCCATAACTCTTAAAATTTCGTGAGGATTCGTTGGTCCATCCATGATCGGGTCACCCGGACGAACATAGTCACCTTCGTTAACAATTACGTAACGACCTTTAGGGACTGCAACGATTGAAGCTTCACCACCGTCCTCAGGACGAATAATAATTCTTCTAGAACCACGCACTTCTGGTCCATATTCAATTGTACCAGCTTGATCTGCAATTAATGCAGAGTTCGTTGGTTTACGAGCTTCGAAAAGTTCAGCAACTCGTGGAAGACCCCCAGTAATATCCTTCGTTTTCGTAGACTCACGTTGAACTTTTGCGATTACAGTACCACCGTCAATAGTATCTCCAGCGTTTACAACGATGTTTGATCCAATTGGAAGTCTGTAGATCGCATGTCTCTTCGTACCTTGAACCATAATAGGCTCTCCGGCTTCATCAACAATAACGATTCTAGGTTGCTTACCAGCATCTTCTTTATTTTTGGCTTCAGTTACAACTTTATGTGAAAGTCCTGTAACTGCATCCATTTCTTCTTTAATTGTTGATCCAACGATCATTTCTTCGAATACAACTCTACCTTTTACTTCACCTAAAATTGGCATCGTAAACGGGTCCCATTCTAAAATTTTCTCACCTACTGCTACTTCATCTTTATTTTCTTTAAAGATAGTTGCACCGTAGATTGCTGGATATCTTTCTTTCTCATCACCTTGATCAGTCTTAACAACGATCTCACCAATCTTATTCATGATAATTCTTGAACCGTCGTCTCTTAAAACGGTCTTAACATTATCGTAAGAGATGATCCCTGCTGTTTTAGATTCAGTCTTGTTAATCTGTGCACCTGCAGTTGCTGTACCACCGACGTGGAATGTACGCATTGTCAGCTGTGTTCCTGGCTCTCCAATTGATTGAGCGGCGATTACACCAACTGCTTCACCAACTGAAACCATTTTACCTCTTGCAAGGTCACGACCAAAACAAGTTACACAAAAACCGTACTTTTCTTTACAAGTAAGAACTGATCTAACCGAAATTTGGTCAATTCCTTCATTTTCAATTGATTCAACATCAACCTCAGTAAACATGTGGTTTCTTTCAAAAAGAGTTGAACCGTCTTGAGCTAAAACGGCCTCTAAAGCGGTACGCCCTAAAACTCTTTCAGCAACATGCTCAGTAATTTCACCATTTTCAATTCTTGAGAAGATAGTAATACCATCGTCAGCACCACAATCAGTTCCTCTGATAATTGCATCTTGAGCAACATCAACAAGTCTTCTTGTTAAGTATCCTGAGTTGGCAGTTTTAAGCGCTGTATCGGCTAGACCTTTACGAGCACCGTGTGAAGAAGCAAAATATTCAAGAACTGTTAATCCCTCACGGAAGTTAGAAGTAATTGGCGTCTCAATAATCTCACCAGAAGGTTTGGCCATTAGACCCCTCATCCCAGCAAGCTGTCTAATTTGAGCTGCAGAACCACGGGCTCCTGAATCGGCCATCATATAAACAGAGTTAAATGACGGTGCAGTTTTTGTTTCTCCATTCTCACCCTCGAAAGTATCGAGAGAGAGACCTTGGATCATAACTTTAGAAAGTTTTTCGTTGGTTTGTGCCCATACGTCGACGATCTTATTGTATCTCTCACCATTAGTGATTGATCCTTCGTTATATTCATTTGTGATTTGGTCAACTTCATCTTGAGCAGCTTGGATAATTCCTTTCTTCTCTTTAGGTATAACCATATCTTTTACGTTAATTGAAATACCAGCTTTCGTTGCGTAAGAATAACCTGTTTGCATAATTGCATCGGCAAGTAGAACAGTATCTTTTTCAGATCCACGTCTATATGCCTTATCAAGAAGTTTACCAAGTTCTTTTTTATTAAGAATCTTGTTAATGTCTTCATACTCTAAACATTCAGGAATGATGTCGTGAACGAAAGTTCTACCAACAGTAGTTTCAATCATTTCATCGTTTATACGAACTTTAACTGGTGCTTGTAAGTGTAATTTACCTGTGTGATATGCAAACTGAGCTTCTTCTTTCGAAGAGAAAGTTGAATCATATCCACGAGCAAATGGTCTAATTCTAGTCATGTAGTACATTCCAAGAACGATATCCTGTGAAGGAACGATAATTGGAGATCCATCTTTTGGAGATAGAATATTGTTTGTCGACATTGCAAGAACACGACATTCAATTTGAGCTTCAATCGATAAAGGAACATGTACGGCCATCTGGTCACCATCAAAGTCAGCGTTGAATGCTGTACATACTAGAGGGTGAAGACGAATTGCTTTTCCTTCAATTAGAACTGGCTCAAATGCTTGAATACCAAGTCTGTGAAGAGTAGGCGCACGGTTAAGAAGAACTGGATGCTCGCGAACAACTTCGTCTAGGATATCCCAAACTTCTTGTTTTTGCTGCTCAACCATTCTCTTAGCAACTTTAATAGTTGTACAGTGACCTTTTAAAATTAGTTTACTGTAAATAAACGGCTTAAATAGTTCTAGTCCCATAGCTTTTGGAAGACCACATTGGTGAAGTCTTAAGCTTGGTCCAACAACGATAACCGAACGTCCAGAATAATCAACACGCTTACCTAATAGGTTTTGACGGAATCGACCTTGCTTACCTTTGAGCATATCTGAAAGAGATCTTAGAGGACGCTTGTTAGCTCCCGTAAAGACCTTACCACGTCTACCATTGTCAAAAAGAGCATCGACTGCTTCTTGAAGCATTCTTTTCTCATTTCTAATAATAATTTCTGGAGCATTTAATTCTTTAAGTCTTTTTAAACGGTTGTTTCTGTTAATAACACGTCTATAAAGGTCGTTTAAATCTGAAGTTGCAAATCTTCCTGCTTCTAGTGGAACTAGAGGACGAAGATCTGGTGGAAGTACAGGAATTACATCCATCATAAACCATTCAGCTTTATTTGGAGACTTGATTAAAGACTCAACAACTTTAAGTCTTTTAATAAGTTTTGCACGGCTAAGTTCTGTCGTCGCAGCTTTAAGTCCACGTCTAAGTTCTTTGTTAAGTGTATCGATATCAACTTTTCCAAGAAGATCTTTTACAACTTCACCACCCATTCCAGCTTTAAAGTCTACACCAGCTGCCTTAAGCTCGTGTGCTTTTCCTTCTGAAAGAATTGTACCGATTTGAAGTCCACCGTCTTGTTGATCAGTAGCTGATTCAAGAACGATATAAGCTTCGTTATAAAGAACTCTTTCAAGATCTTTTAATGTTAGGTCTAATAAAGCACCAATTCTTGAAGGAAGTGATCTTAAAAACCAAATATGTGCAACCGGACTTGCTAGTTCAATATGCCCACATCTTTCACGACGTACTTTTGAGAGTGTAACTTCAACGCCACACTTTTCACAAACAACACCTCTGTGTTTCATTCTTTTATATTTTCCACAGATACACTCATAATCTTTAATTGGTCCAAAGATTTTAGCACAAAATAAACCATCTCTTTCTGGCTTAAAAGTTCTGTAGTTGATCGTCTCAGGCTTCTTTACTTCACCGAACGACCATTCTCTAATCGTATCAGGCGAGGCCATGCGAATAGACACGGATTCGATGCTGATAGGATCTTTTGGTTTGTCGAAAAAATTTAATAAATCTTTCATTAATTTATACCTCTAACTAATTTAACTATGTGATTAGTTGTTTAAATAATTACAAATTCTCTACTGTTGGTTCTTCTAACTTCATGTCAAGTGCAAGTGCTTGAAGCTCTTTAACGAGAACGTTAAACGATTCTGGTAAACCAGGCTCTAGAACTTTTTCACCTTTAACGATTGATTCGTACATTCTCGTACGACCAACAACATCATCAGACTTAACTGTTAAGAATTCTTGTAAAGTATAAGCAGCACCATATGCCTCAAGAGCCCAAACTTCCATCTCTCCAAGTCTCTGACCACCAAATTGTGCTTTACCACCAAGAGGTTGTTGAGTAACAAGTGAATATGGACCTGTACTTCTTGCGTGAATCTTTTCATCAACAAGATGGTGAAGTTTCAACATATACATTATCCCTACTGTTACTTCCTCAGAGAAAGCTTCACCAGAAATTCCGTCAAATAATGTTGTCTTACCACTCTTATCTAAATCAGCTAATTCAAGCTTATCTTCGATATCTTTCTCTGTTGCTCCATCAAATGCTGGAGTAGAAAAACGTACACCTGTTTTTAAGTTGTTCGAAAGATGAAGAACATCTTTGTCGCTTGCTTTCTTTAACCAAGCATCAACTTTTTCAGACTTATAGATTTTCGAGATTAAATCTTTAAGCTTGTGGATTTCGTATTGTTCCTCAAGCATATAATTGATTTTTTCTCCAAGACCACGTCCGGCCCACCCAAGGTGAAGCTCTAACAACTGCCCAATATTCATCCTTGAAGGTACCCCTAGTGGGTTAAGAACGATTTCTACTGGGTCACCATCAGCAAGGTATGGCATATCTTCTTGTGGAAGAACTCTTGAGATTACACCTTTGTTACCGTGACGTCCGGCCATCTTATCTCCTGCTTGCAGCTTACGCTTAATAGCAACATATACGATAACTTTCTTGATAACACCTGGAAGTAACTCATCTCCCTTGTGAAGTTTTGCAACTTCGTCGTTTGCTTTCGTACGAACAAGATTGATTCTGTTTCTTACGTCTGCAAAGTATTCAGTTAATTTTTCTTCTAGTTCAGCTTCAAGTGGAATATATCCGATAAGCTCAAATGGAACTTTCGCAAGAGAAGCAGCTGTAATATCAGCACCTTTTGCAAGAAGCTCAGTTGCACCATCTTCAGATACTAAACTGTCAGTTGTTTTTGAACCTTTAAGCATTTTTTCAATAGCAATCATTGAAGAATTTTGAATCGCGCGAATTTCGATCGACTCATCTCTTCTAATTAAAGAAGTTTCTGTTTCAATAATTGATTTTGATCTTGAATCAAGCTCAACGCCTTCTCTTGTGAAAACGTGTGCATTAATTACTGTTCCGTGAACGGATGAAGGAACTCTTAGTGAAGTATCTTTTACGTCACCAGCTTTATCACCAAAAATCGCCTTAAGAAGTTTTTCTTCTGGAGATAATTGAGACTCACCTTTTGGTGTAATTTTACCAATAAGGATATCACCTGGTTTAATAACAGCACCAACTCTAATAATACCGGCTTCATCAAGATCTTTAAGAGCTTCTTCACTTACGTTTGGAATATCTCTTGTAATCTCTTCTTTACCAAGTTTAGTATCACGAGCTTCAGCTTCGAATGATTCAATATGAACTGATGTAAACACGTCTTTTGCAAGAAGGTTTTCAGAAATTAGAATTGAATCCTCGTAGTTGTAACCACCCCATGGCATGAATGCAACAAGAACGTTTTGTCCTAAAGCAATATCACCCATATGAGTACCAGGTCCGTCTGCAACAACATCTCCGGCTTTTACTTTATCACCCTCTTTAACAAGAGCTTTCTGGTTAGTACAAGTATTTTGGTTTGTTCTTTGGTACTTAATAAGGTGGTAAATATCGACACCTGACTCGTCATCTTTAAAGTTATCTTTTTGGATAACAATTCTGTTTGAGTCAACGAAGATTACCTTTCCGTTATCTTTTGCAAAAATAATCGCACCAGAGTCTTTAGCAACAATTGCCTCAACACCAGTACCAACTATTGGAGCGTCTGTTTTAACAACAGGCACGGCCTGTCTCATCATGTTCGATCCCATAAGGGCTCTGTTGGCATCATCATGCTCCAAAAATGGAATCAATGATGTTGCAATCGAGATCATCTGAGAAGGACCAACGTCCATTAGATCAATTTCTTCTGCGTCAACAAGTGCTAGTTCACCTTCTCTACGTGCTGGAATTAGTGCACCTTCAAGTTTACCTTCTTTGTTTACTCGTCCTGTATTTGCCTGAGCAATAATTTTTCCCTCTTCCTGGAAAGAAGAGAAATATTCTACACCCTGAGAAACTGCTCCGCCTTCTGCAACATTTCTGTATGGAGTTTCAATAAACCCGTACTCAGAAACTTTTGCAAAAGTTGCAAGAGAAGTAATTAGACCAATGTTTGGTCCCTCTGGAGTTTCTACTGGACACATTCTTCCGTAGTGAGTTGCGTGAACATCACGAACCTCAAATCCGGCTCTCTCTCTTGTAAGACCACCGGGCCCAAGAGCTGAAAGACGTCTTTTGTGAGTTACTTCAGATAGAGGGTTAGTTTGATCCATAAATTGAGATAATTGAGAAGATCCAAAGAATTCTTTAACGGCAGCCGCTACAGGCTTTTGGTTAACAAGATCGTGAGGCATCATAGTCTCAAGTTCTTGGATAGACATTCTCTCTCTTACTGCTCGTTCCATTCTTACTAAACCAACTCTAAATTGATTTTCAAGAAGCTCACCAACAGCTCTTACTCTTCTGTTACCAAGGTGGTCAATATCGTCGACTTTACCTTTACCGTTGTTAAGATCAACAAGGTATTTAACAGTTCTAATTATATCGTCTTTTGTAATCGTTGTATTTTCAACAGGTATATCTAAACCAAACTTGTAGTTGATTTTCATACGACCAACTCTTGAGAGGTCATATCTTGTATCGTCGAAAAATAGCGATTGAAATAATGCTTCAGAAGCTTCTAATGTCGGTGGTTCACCTGGACGAAGTCTTTCAAAGATTTTAACTAATGCATCTTCATAAGAATTAGTTTTATCTAATAATAAAGTATTTCTCATTTGGTCTGAAGAGTTAACTCCATCAATATAAAGAACTTTAATTTCTTTGATACCAGCATTCATTAGGTCAAATACAAGTGCCTCAGTAAGTGCTTCGTTTGCCGAAACAATAACTTCACCTGTCTCTTCATCGTAGATATCTTTAGCAACAACTTTACCAACAATTTTCTCAAGTTCTATTGGGAATTTACTAATTTTTGCTTCAACTAATTTCTTAACTGAAACTTTAGTAATTTTCTTACCAGCTTTAACGATAACGTCACCTGATTTAGGGTCAAGGATATCTTCTTCAGCTCTAGAACCCATAAGAAGAGAAACATCTAGCTCTCTTGTATATTTATTTTCTTTAAGATGTAGTATTTCTTTATCGTAGAAAAGATCGAGAAGCTCTTCAACCGAGTATCCCAATGACTTAAGAACTACAGTTGCATGAAGTTTTCTTTTTCTATCAATTCTAGCAAATAAAACATTTTTATGATCGAATTCAAAATCTAACCAAGAACCTCTATGAGGAATAATTCTTGCAGAATATAATAACTTTCCGCTTGAATGTTTCTTCCCACTATCGTGTTCAAAAATAATTCCTGGAGACCTGTGGAGCTGAGAAACGATTACTCTTTCTGTACCGTTATAAACAAACGATCCAGTCTCAGTCATTAGAGGAATATTTCCTAAATAAACTTCCTGTTCCTTAATTGAAGAAATAGTCCTATTTTCTTCGTCTTCTTCATCAACATCAAAGAATACTAATCTAACTGTAACTTTTAATGGTGACTCAAAAGATAAACCTCGGGCCTTACACTCTTGTACAGAATACTTAGGTTCTTCGAGAGAAAAACTTACGAATTCAAGAGAAACAGTTTTATTAAAGTCAAAAATTGGAAATACTGACTTAAATACTGCCTGAAGACCTTTGTCTTCACGTCTTGCGGGTGGAACATCTTTTTGTAGGAAATCTTCGTATGAAGAAATCTGAAGTTTCATTAACTTTGGTGGTTCAATTACAGTTTCACTTCTGCTGAAGTTACATCTATACCACTCGTTCGGGCTGAAAACTTTTGTCATTTGGACTGACTCCTCAGATAAAATATATATTTAAAATAGTTTGTTGTTCTATTTACACGGACAAACGCAAAAATGGAAGTGCACAATGTGCACTTCCATGAATTTTATTTAAAAAGCTATAACGCTTCGTTCTAATATAGAATTATTTAAGCTCAACTTTTGCACCAGCAGCCTCAAGTTTCTTCTTGATTTCTTCTGCTTCTTCTTTAGTTGCGCCTTCTTTAAGAGTCTTTGGAGCACCATCAACGATTTCTTTCGCCTCTTTAAGTCCAAGACCAGTAATTCCTCTAACTTCTTTAATAACATTAATCTTCTTAGCACCTGCCTCAAGAAGTACAACATCAAATTCAGTCTTTTCTTCAGTTGCAACAGCGGCACCACCGGCAGCAGCGACAGGAGCAGCTGATACTCCAAATTTGTCTTCTAACTCTTTAACAAGGTTAGCAAGGTCTAAAACAGTCATTCCTGAGATATGCTCAATTAGTTTTTCATTAGTCATTTTATTCTCCTAAAAATTTTTATAAATTGGTTACGTTTTAAAAGCTCAAAGAACTTTTATTCAGCAGTTTCAGCTGCCGCTTCAACTTTAAGATCAGCTGGTTTTTCAACACTTTGTGTTTCACACTCATCTTTAATTGAATTCATTAATCTAGCAAATGCAGATACAGGCGCATTAAATGTCGCAAGTAGTATTCCTAACATTTCGTCTCTAGATGGTAATTTCGCTAGTTCAGTTACTTGAGCTGCCTCAAGTAGTTCTGTTCCTAGGTACCCTTTACCAAGAGTAACTTGTTCCAAGTCTTTGCTGGCATCAAAAATTGCCTTTGCAACACCTGGAGCATCTTCAAATGCAAATGCAACTGCGTTAGTCCCCTTAAGGCCTGTAAGCAATGCTTCTGCATGAGTTCCTGCTGCTGCCTTACCAAAGAGAGCATTTTTTGTAACAACAATAGTTCCGTTAGCGTCTCTAACTTTCTTTCTTAGGTCTACTGCATGGTTTGCACTAATCCCAATCATGTTAGTTAGAAAAAGAGCTTTTGATGCTTCGATTTTCTCTTTGAGGCTTTTGATAACAACGTCTTTTTCAGCTCTAGTCATCATAATGTAATCCTCCTGTGTTAATATTGGAGGGGGATTTCAACAGGCTTTACACGTCTTTCAACGAACCGGCTTTCATCAACCCCTATATTTTATTATTTTAAAACTGCTACGATATCGTTAGTGTCTAGCTTTACACCTGGACCCATTGACGTACTAATAACAACTGATTTGATATATGTACCTTTGGCACTTGCAGGCTTAGCTCTAGATATTGCACCAGCGATAGCTTTAAAGTTTTCCATAAGTTGTTCATTTGAAAATGATTTCTTTCCAAATGGAACATGAACAATACCAGTTTTTTCTGTTCTGTATTCTACCTTACCGGCTTTTTGCTCAGAAACAGCTTTTTCAACATCAGTTGTAACTGTACCAAGTTTTGGGTTAGGCATAAGACCACGAGGTCCTAGGATTCTTGCGACTCTACCGATTTTCCCCATCATATCTGGAGTTGCGATAACTCTATCAAAATCCATCCATCCACCTTGGATCTTTTGGATAATATCGTCACCACCAACTAGATCTGCTCCAGCTGCTTCGGCTTTAGCGATGTTTTCACCTGAAGTGATAACTACCACGTTTACTTTTTTACCAGTACCAGCAGGCATAACAATCGCCCCTCTGATCATCTGATCTGCATGTCTTGGATCAACACCAAGTCTAAATGCAATATCAAAAGTTTCGTCAAATTTTGCAAAAGCAACTTCTTTTGCAAGGTCAAAACCTTCAACTACGTTGTATAATTTTTTACTGTCAACTTTTGACCATGATTCTTTTCTTGTATCGTTATTTTTTTTCATAATTTCTCCAAATCGGTAGTAGCGACTTTCGTCTTCCGACTATGCTTCAAACTCTTTATAGTCTAGTTTTAAACCTGCAGAACGAACTGAACCTTCAATTGTTCTTTTTGCTGCATCAACACCTGCTGCAGTTAGGTCTGGCATTTTTGCCGTTGCAATATCTTCCACTTGTTTCTCAGTAACAGTTCCTGCAACTTCGTGTCCTGGCTTATTAGCAAAACCTTTCTTGTTGAGAGCTTTCTTTAACATAAAAGATGCCGGAGGCGTCTTAGTGATAAAAGTAAAAGATCTGTCAGAATAAACAGTGATGATTGTTGGAAAAACTGTTCCATTGTCTTTTTGAGTTCTTGCATTGAATGCTTTACAGAACTCCATAATGTTTACACCTTTCTGCCCAAGAGCTGGACCGATTGGAGGTGCTGGGTTTGCCTTACCACCTTCGATTTGAAGTTTGATAAAACCTGTAACTTTTTTAGCCATAGTTTATCTCCTCGGTTCAAACGACTTTTACGTCTCCCGTATAGTTTAATCTTTCCTTGCGGAAAACTTTATTATGCTTTTTCTACTTGTGAATCTTCTAACTCAACTGGAGTTGGACGACCAAAAATTGAAACGTTTACTTTTAATTTACCGTTTGCACTAACAGCTTCGACTGTACCGACGAAAGATGCGAATGGACCTTCGATAACTTTAACAGAATCTCCAGAAGAGAAAATTGTACTTGAACGTTTCTTCTTATTTCCATCAACATTAAGACCAAGCATATTTGCTGCTTCTTCTTCTGTTATTGGAGTTGGAGTTCCTCGTTCACCGCCAATAAAACCAGTGATTTTATCAGTGTCTTTTACAAGATGCCACGCTTTCTCAGTCATATGCATTCTTACTAGAACGTAACCAGGAAAGATTTTTTTCTTAATATTTCTCTTTTTACCATTAACATTTGTAACAACTTGTTCCTCGGGAACAACGATGTCTGCGAAGTACTCTTTCATGTTATGGTTGAGAATTCGCTCTTTTAGAGTTTTAGTAACTCTATTCTCGAATCCACTTAAGGCGTGAGCTATATACCATCTAAAGTCTTCAGTATCGCCTTTTGCAAGACCGTTATCTTCAACATCTGTTTCTTCTTCCGTCGTTGCGGAAACCGCTTTTACTTCTGAAGCTACATCAGCCGCTTCTACTTCATTTTTATTTTCTTCGTTCATTAAAAGATTCCTCGTATGTTTTTTCTATACGTATTAATCAAATTTTTATGCAATTAAACTTAACAACCAACTTGCTCCTAGATCAAAGAATCCAAGGAGAAAACCAATTATAGTAACACCGATCATAATAACAATTGTGTGCTTAACAGTCTCATTCTTATCAGGCCAAACAACCTTTATAGCTTCTTGATAAACTTCTGATAAAAAATTAGAAGTTTTTGGAGTCTTCATAATATAGACGAAAACACCAAAGGCTATTAGAACCGAAAATGCCTGCGAGATTGCGTTATAGTTCGTAACCTTAGACTCTAGTTCAAACCATTCACTTAACGTTGAAAAGAAGCTCATCAGAACGTAACCTACGATCATACAAGTGATTGCTACACTTGCTTGAATCCATTTTCTTCCATCGTTATTATTTGCCAATGACATATGTATCACCTTTTAGTATTGATTTTTTTCGCATAAAAATTGAGTTCACAATATATGCGAAATAAAACAAGTTTTGTCTATAAGAAAAGTATTTTTATAATAAATAAAGGGAATTGAATAGTGTTATCTCAAAGAGTTTTGTTGTGCTATGAGTAATAAGTGGCGGGCGCAGAGGGACTCGAACCCCCAACCTACTGATTTGGAATCAGCCGCTCTACCATTAGAGCTATACGCCCACAAAAAAGGACCGACATGAAGTCGGTCCCCGTATGCTTAACTTTATGTAATATTAGTCTAATATATCAGTAACTGTTCCAGCACCAATTGTTCTACCACCCTCGCGGATTGCAAACTTAAGACCCTTCTCCATTGCGATATTAGTGATCAACTCTACGTCAAACCCTGTATTATCTCCTGGCATGATCATCTCAGTTCCTTCATTAAGAGTGATTGCACCCGTAACGTCAGTTGTTCTGAAATAAAACTGAGGTCTGTATCCTTTGAAAATTGGAGTGTGGCGTCCACCCTCTTCTTTTGTCAAAATATATACTTCACATCTAAATTTACTATGCGGCTTAACTGTTCCCGGCTTAATCAAACATTGTCCACGCTCGATATCTTCTCTCTTAACACCACGTAAAAGAATTCCTACGTTATCTCCAGCTCTTCCCTCATCAAGAAGCTTTCTGAACATCTCTACTCCAGTTACAATCGTCTTAGTCGCATCTTTGATACCGATAATCTCGATCTCTTCTCCAACCTTAACAATTCCTCTCTCAATTCTTCCTGTAGTTACTGTTCCACGACCTGAAATCGAAAAAACATCCTCTACTGGCATTAAGAAATCTTTATCAATGTCTCTCGGTGGCGTTGGAATATATTCATCTACTGCGGCCATTAGCTCAAGAACTTTCTCTCTACCAATAGCTGGATCTCTATCTTCTACCGCTGCAAGTGCTGATCCAGAAATAATTGGTGTATCATCTCCTGGATAATCGTATGAAGAAAGTAATTCTCTAATCTCCATATCTACTAACTCTAATAACTCTTCGTCATCAACCTGATCAACCTTGTTTAAAAATACTACAAGTGAAGGTACGTTTACCTGACGAGCAAGAAGGATATGCTCTCTAGTTTGAGGCATTGGACCATCTGCTGCTGAACAAACTAAAATTGCTCCATCCATCTGTGCTGCACCTGTAATCATGTTCTTTACATAATCCGCGTGACCTGGACAATCTACGTGAGCGTAATGTCTGTTAGCTGTCTCATACTCAACGTGTGAAGTATTGATCGTGATACCACGAGCCTTTTCTTCTGGAGCTGAATCGATATCTGCATATGACATTGACTTACCACCCATTGCTTCCGCAAGAGTCATAGTGATTGCTGCTGTTAACGTTGTTTTACCGTGATCGACGTGACCGATTGTACCAATGTTTACGTGTGGTTTTGAACGGTCAAATTTTTCCTTAGCCATGATGTTTCTCCTTACAAATATTTTTTGCAATTTAGGCGTTAATACATATTTAACTTAAAATAAACAATTTTAATGTCACCGAGTATGCTTGAAGCAAACTAAACTGACAATTATTTTTAAACTATTTTTTTAATATTTTATAACTTTATATCTTTATTTTTAAAAAAGCCAAATATTCCATTTAAGTCTTAGGCTGGAGCTCTCGACGAGATTTGAACTCGTGGCCTCTTCCTTACCAAGGAAGCACTCTACCCCTGAGCTACGAGAGCGTAAAGCCGATTCACTTTTTTTATTTATAAACAAAAAGCTCTTGATAGTAAACACTTATTAGGCGTTTATAACAGAGCTTATTTTCGGCTATAATGCTTAAAAAATGAAGTCTTATTTTTTGCCTACCGGTCAATGACCTGAAGCGCTATTTAAAAGAAAATGGAGCGGGCGATGAGGCTCGAACTCACGACCCCAAGCTTGGAAGGCTTGTGCTCTACCAACTGAGCTACACCCGCTTATTTTATTTGGTATTCATCAACCATGAGTGAAGATGGTGGCGCGAGATGGATTCGAACCATCGAAGGCATACGCCGGCAGATTTACAGTCTGCTCCCTTTAGCCACTCGGGAACCACGCCTTTGAAATGGAGCAACTCACAGGAGTCGAACCTGCGACCGTCGGTTTACAAAACCGATGCTCTACCAACTGAGCTAGAGTTGCCCAAAGTGTCACCTTCTTCATCATTGATGAGCATAATTTATAATTGGTAAGGATAATAAAAGCAAGTTATTTTTTACAAAATAAATAACTTTTCTATTTTTTAGAAAAACACTTTTCCATAGAAATTGCAGCTGCAACTGAAACATTTAAAGATCTCGTCTCCCCCTGAGGGATAAGAGCAAGTTGATGCTTAATGTTTCTTAGGACTGCATGAGAAATACCTGACTCTTCTTTCCCTAAAACTAAACATGTCCCAAGCCCAGCAGACTTTAAGATCTCATCAGTTATTGGGGACTCAACATGCTCTGTTAAACCTATGCAAGTAACACCCTTCTTTGTCAGTGTAGAAATTACTTTCGAAAGATTACCAACCTGAACAATTTTTAATGACTCTGTAGCTCCAGAAGCAATTCTAAAAAAAGATGGCGTAAACCCAAATGATTTTTTACCTGGTAAGACAACTATATCCACACCGTAGAAGCTTGCTGTTCTTAAAATAGCAGCGCCATTGTGGACATCAGTAACCTGATCAAGGCATAGAATCTTTAAATCATCTCTATGAGATATCTCTTCATATAACCAGTTGTTATCAAAAGTCTCAATGGGACTTGCAATAATAAATACTCCAGAGGGAATTCTAGTAAAGTCTACGTCGAGTGTTTTAAAATACTCTTTACCTCTTTCTTGAAGCGCATGTGGCTCTAGAAATGTTTTATTGAGGCCTGCAAATTCTTTCTGAGTAATGTCAGAACGTTTAAATAAATCTTTCTTACCTTCTTCTGTGAGAAAGATTCCATGAATCACTCTATCAGGATTTTTAATTGCAGCTGCAATACTGTGGACACCAACAATTAAATCAAATTCTTCCATTATTTTCCTAACTGCTTAAGCAATGATGTGATTTTCGCTTGTAGATCACTTTGTTTAACTTTAAGTACTTCTCCGGTCGACCTAATCTTTATCTCTAACTCTCCAGAAGCCTCATAGTCGCGTTCGCCGAGCGTGATCCTAAGTGGCAAGCCTAATAGATCTGCATCCTTAAACATTGGGCCAGGACCCATACCGCGGTCATCAAATAGTACGTCTATGTCACCAGATTTTAATTCTGTATAAATATCTTCACTTAATTTTTTTGTTTCTTCTTTTTTACCAATGACTGCGAAGTACACATCAAATGGTGCAATTGAAGCCGGCCAGATAATTCCATTTTCATCGTTTTTTTGCTCGATAGCTGCAGCCATTGTTCTCGAAATACCTATTCCATAGCATCCCATAAGGGGAATCTGTTTCTTGCCGTTTTGATCCAGAACAGTGGAATTCATAGATTTTGTATACTTATTTCCAAGTTGAAAAATATGTCCAACTTCAATACCTTTTCTAAACTCAACTTTTGTTGTTCCGTCACTTGCAAAGTCACCAATCTTCGCCATTCTAACATCAGCAACTTTTCTTTTTTCGCAGTCTCTTGCAGGGACAAAGCCCTTGACGTGAAAATCTTCTTTATTGGCACCAACAATATATGATTTATCTAAATCAATTTCGGAATCAAAAATGACACTGATTTGATCACTTTTACCAAGTGGACTCATATATCCTTTTGGTAAGTTTAAAGACTTTAATACCTCTTCAGTAGCAACTTCTATAGCACCTGCTTTAAGACTATTTAAAAGTTTTACTTCATTTAATTCATCGTCACCTAAAAGCATAATCATATAGTTAACTGACTTAGCACCATACTTTGCACTGAATACCAAAGTCTTTAGGCTTTGGTGAACTGGTTGGTTTAGGCTCTCACATACATCTTTACAGGTTTGAAGGCCTTTAGTTTCAATTTCTTGAAGGTCTGTTGCAGATGTAAACTCAATTGGTCCACGAGTCGTTTGTGCTTTTTCAATATTGGCTGCATACCCTATTGCTGGTGCAACTACGACGACATCTTCTCCATTATCTGCAATAACTTGAAATTCGTGAGTTTTAGAATCAGCACTACCCATCGCACCGGCATCAGCTTCAACAATTATATGCTCAAGGCCCATACGCGTAAAAATATTTGAATATGCTTGATAAAATTTTTCGTATTCTTTATCCATACTCTCTTTATCCATAGAGAAAGTGTATGCGTCTTTCATGATAAATTCACGTCCGCGCATGAGTCCAAAACGAGGGCGAATTTCATCTCTAAATTTTGTATTGATTTGATAAAGAGATACGGGAAGGTTTTTATAAGATGAAACCGTCTTTTTAAAAATATTTGTTATTGTCTCTTCATTTGTTGGGCTCAGACAGAAGTCTGCATTTTTACGGTCTACAAAACGAAGCATCTCAGGGCCCATTGTGTCCCAACGTCCAGACTCTTTCCAAACTTCACTTGGAGTAACCATATTCATGAGAAGTTCTTGAGAATCAATTGCGTTTAGTTCTGAGCGTACAATATTTTTAATTTTTTCTAGAACTCTTACTGCCATTGGAAGATAAGAATAGATTCCACCGGCTTCTTTTTGAATAAAGCCCGCTCTCATAAGTAGTTTATGAGAAGTTACTTCAGCATCAGACGGGACTTCTTTATAAGTCTGCCAAAAGCTTTTAGATAATTTCATTTGAATGCCTTATTTGAATATACTGTTAGTGTAGACGTCTTTTGTTTCAACAAACATTTCCATTACACAGTCTTCTGCTAGATCAGCTCCAACAGTAACGATTAGACCGGATGATTGTTTGATATCGATAAGTTTTATATCTGAAATTGACTCTCCATCATTACAAAATTCAGAGATATCAAATTTTAGAAGTTCAACCTTGATCATTGGAAGAGACATCGACTCAACAAGTTCAATTTTAGAGTTTTTAGGAAGCTCTAATTTATATCCCTCTTTTTCTAAAGTGATAGCTCGGTTTGTTGAATATTTTTTATTTTTTTCTAAATCAGACCACTTAGATTGTGCAAAAGTAACTGTTGAAAAAAGAATAACAAAAATAAAAATTTGCTTCATTAGGACCCCATAATTATATATTATGGGTTTATCTACACTATTAAGATAATATTGAAAAGCTAGTTTGTAACACTTATCATGTGCGGAAGTCTGTGGGCTTCTTGCACTTCAGCAGTCAAAGAGCTTGCTGAAACAATTTCATAAGCTGATTGTGTTTCCAGTATCTTACGGCACAATAAATTATGAAGATGATGACCTGACTTGTAAGTTGTTATTTTTCCAGCAATCTCGTAACCCATTAAAGAAATATCTCCAATAGTATCGAGAATCTTATGACGAACGAATTCGTCAGCAAAACGTAAACCTTCTGGATTAATAACTTTAAAGTCATCTAATACAACTGCATTATCTAAAGATCCACCCTGAACGAGCCCTTTACGCTTGAGCATATCAACATCTCTCAACATACCAAAAGTACGTGCACGGCTGATGTCATTAATAAAGTTCTCACAACTAAATTCGAAAGTTTCTCTTTGAGTTTTAATAGCTGGATGGGCGAAAACAATTGTTGAATCAATTATTAAATTCTTCGCTGGCTCAATTTGAGCCCACTTACCATCGTGTTCAACACGAACGGTATCAGTTATAATCATAAATTTTTTTGTTTTATTTAGATGTTGAACGCCTGTCTCTTTTAAAATAAAGACAAACGATGCGCCCGAGCCGTCCATAATAGGAACTTCAGGTCCGTCTATTTCACAGTAAACGTTATCGATACCCAAACCATAGAATGCAGCAAGTAGATGCTCTACTGTATGAATTGCTTCTTTGCCTGCTCCAAGAGTTGTATTATTGTCTGTAGCTCCAACACTTAGTGCGTCAGCTTTTTGATCTTTTGAATTCTCAACATCCACTCTTCTGAAAATAATTCCAGTGTTAGCTTCTGCTGGATGGAGTTTCAATTTTACTTTTTTCCCAGAGTGCAGTCCTATTCCAGTAACTTGCACTTCTTTAGCGAGGGTTCTTTGATAAATCATTATATTTCCTTAAGGCGCACGCGTCCTAAATCTTCCTTGTTTTTGCACTACGTGTCTTATAATTATAAACTAATTTTATTAAAAAACACGAATGAAAAATTAGGGCAATTTTATCAATTATTAAACAAAATAGTAATTACTTTGTACTTCTTTGTAATAATTACAATAAGATAGCTGATAAAAGCCTTATTTAATAGATTATAACTACTTGAATTTATTTACATGTTTTATAGATTTTTCTGATAATGATCTGCCTCGAGGAGTTCTAAGTAGCAATCCTTCCTTCAAAAGGTAGGGTTCATACACTTCTTCGATCGTCTGCTTGTCTTCACTAAGAGTAGCACTCAAGGCATCTATTCCTACAGGACCACCAGAATAAAAGTCATGAATCACTGTTAGGATTTTCCTATCCATTGAATCAAGACCTAGTTCATCTATGTCTAATAAGGCCAAAGCTTTATTTACATCCTCAAGCTCAACAACAGGATGATCTTCAACTAATGCAAAATCTCTTACTCGTCTTAAAATTCTGTTAGCAATTCTTGGAGTACCGCGGCTTCTTTTTGCTATTTCAAGTTTCGCTTTATCATTTAGTTTTATATTTAATTTTCTAGAGTTGTTTTCTAAAATCTTTGAAAGGTCATCAGCTTCATAGTAATCAAAATGGAGATGAGCCATAAACCTATCTCTCAAAGGGTTTGAGAGGAGTCCACTCCTTGTGGTCGCACCAATTAAGGTGAATGGTACGAGATCAATTTGCATAGTTCTTGCACTTGCTCCCTGTCCAATGAGAATATCTAACCTAAAATCTTCCATCGCTGAATAGAGAATTTCTTCAACGGAGATGTTCATGCGGTGGATCTCATCGATGAAAAGAATATCCTGTGGAGCGATATTAGTAAGTACTGCTGCGAGATCACCTTTTTTTTCAATTGCGGGTCCACTGACAACATGGAGTTCACTTCCAATTGATCCTGCAATGATCATAGCGAGACTAGTCTTTCCCAGACCAGGAGGTCCTGAAAGAAGAACGTGATCCATAGCTGCATTTCGCTTCAGTGCAGACTTAACCATAAGATCTATATTTTCAACAACACGCTTTTGACCAATGTATTCAGTAAAGTCATTTGGACGAAGTTTAGCGTCGTGAACGGCATCGTGCTTTTTATTATTATTAGTTAAAAATCTCTCATCACTCATAATTATAACTCTTTAAGAACTCGTTTAATGAGCTCCTCTGATGATTGAACTGTCTCATCCAGACACGATTGAATTGCAAGATCGATATCTTTGTAACCCAAACTCTCCAGCGCCATTCGCGCCTCAACAACCAACTTTTTATTTGAATAAATTGCTGGCTTCTCTGTTGCGCCAATTTGAGTGACGTCACTGCCCTCTCCAGCTTCTGCTTCTGAGCTAAAACTAAAATGTTGCCCAATTTTATCTTTCAAGGATAGAATGATTTGTTCGGCCACTTTCTTACCTATTCCTGGAGACTTAGTGAGAACACTTACCTGTTCCAATCGAATAGCTTCAATCAGTTCGTCTCTTCCAATATTTGTAACTAGTGGATATGCTTTAGACGATCCGACTTTATTTACAGTTTTTAATAGTTCGAACATTCTTTTGTCTTCAATATTATTAAACGCCCAAAGGCTTTGATCACTATCTGTAATATGATGATGGGTATAAAGTCCGATAATCGTATCAGCTTGTAGGAAATAGCCATAGTTTAAGTCGTATCCGACCCCTTGATTTGTAAGAACGAGAGCTTTTTTTCCATCAGAGAAAAGTACTTTCCCTTGAACATATCCAATCATTTAAACCTTATGTGCTAAAGAAGCCGCTAATCCACGTCCACCCTTAGTCTTTTTTACGTTTGATAATTTTGAGTCTTTGTTGAGTATGTGACAAAGAGCAATTGCCACGGCATCACTTTCGTCGTGAGTCTTATATTCTCTTTTACCCGTAACCATGTCCATAAACTTTTGCATCGACTCTTTATCAGCATGACCATGACCCGAAGCAGATGATTTGACCAAGGTTGGAGCATACTCAAAAATCCTTCCCTGGTACTTCTCAACAAATGAAGAAAGAATGATTCCACGAGCTTGAGCTAGTTTCAATGCAGAAGAAGGATTTTTAACAAAAATTAAAGACTCAAAAGCGATATCGTCTGGAGAAAACTTTTCAACGAGTTTATCAGATAGACATTTTATCTGACCAAGTCTTTCTAGAAAAGTAACTGATCCATTGAAACTCAATACGCCAGAGTCGACATAATTGACCTTTTTTCCAACAGATTCTAATAGTGCCCAACCAGTATTTACTGAGCCTGGGTCGATTCCTAAGACGAGCATTCCTTATTCTATATTAGCGAATGAGGTCTGGAAACTTTCTAACAGTTCTATCTAAAAGATTTATGAATTTTTTCTCATCTGAATCCATAAGACCGACAAGGATACGATAATGGGCCAAAAGAAAAGACTTCTGTCCAAGTTTGAAAAGTTGAACTGAATGGGTTCGACAAAGAGCTATTGGCACAGGCTCTCCGCCCTCCTCATAAAGTGGGGACACCTCTAGTGTCTCCCCCTTTGGGGTTTGCTTTCCATAATGTTTACAAATAGTACACTCGCGCTTTTTCGACATTTAACAACCTATTTTTAAACCGTTCACTAACTCTATTATACACTGAGTCTTAATTTTAATTAACCTAAAGTTCTATGTTTAGATTTTTCTCTATTAAATCTCAGCTATTTACGGTAAAAATTGTTATGTCTAAACATCTTATCGCCAAACCAATTATTAAGAAAACTCTTAAAAATTTAAAAGAAAAGAGAGCTGCACTAGAAATCAGGGGCTTAAACCCTAAAATGAGCGTGATTCTGGTCGGTGATAACCAGGCGAGCTTATCTTACATAAAAAATAAAAAGAGAATGTGCCAAAAAATTGGTGCTGATTTCAATCTTATAGAGCTTGATAAAGATATATCTGAAGATGAGTTCCTCAAATCTATAAATGAACAAAATAATGATGAATCTGTTACAGGCTGTTTCGTACAACTTCCCATACCCAATCACCTTGGGCACTTAGATACTGCAACACTTGTTTCACCAGAAAAGGATGTTGACGGCTTTCACTCTAAAACATCAATTTCCCTGTACAGAAATCAAGAATGTAACCTCATTCCCTGCACACCCAAAGGAATCGTTAAAATGTTGAAATTTTACGATATCCCAATTGAAGGTCAGGACATCACAATTATAGGTAGATCTTTTATTGTTGGCCGACCTCTTAACCTTCTGCTTTCAAATCTAAATGCAACTGTGACTCTATGCCACTCCAAAAGTAAAAATATAAAAGATCACTGCAAACGAGCTGATATTATTATTAGTGCTGTAGGAAATCCTAAGTATCTGGACAAAAGTTATATCTCTACAACAAAAGCACAAACTCTTATTGATGTTGGTATTAATAGAGATATAAATGGTGAGTTGTGTGGAGATATGGATTTTGAAAACTTAGATGGAATCGTAGATGCCATTACTCCCGTTCCTGGAAGTGTGGGACCAATGACAGTACTATCTCTTATGGAGAACCTTATAAAAGCCACAGACGGAATTTTAAACAGAAGGAAAAAATGAAAACTTCACTATATGAGATGCACAAAGCACTTGGAGCCAAGCTTTTAGACTTTGCTGGTTGGGATATGCCAATTCAGTACAAGAATTTAAAACAAGAAGTAATTGCAGTAAGAGAGAATTGTGGCGTATTTGATGTGAGCCATATGGGTGAATTTTTTGTTACGGGTGAAGAAGCCGTTAAGTTTGTTGATGAACTCGTTACTAACGATATAAAAAATGCAGAACTTCTTAAAGCTATCTATTCTCCTCTTTGTAGAGAAGATGGAACAATTATTGATGATCTTATTGTTTATAAGCTTACAGAGACTAACCTGATGATTTGTGTGAATGCAGCAAACATAGATAAAGACTTCAACTGGATCAAAGAGAAATCAAAGGATTACTCAGTAGAATTAACTAACAGGTCTGATGATTATTCATTAGTAGCTGTTCAAGGACCAAATACATTTAAAATTTTAAAGTCACTAAATCTAGAAACAGAACTACAAGATATTCCTTATTACTCGATCCAAACAACTGATTTAACAGCTAAGACACCAGTTCTCTTTGCTAGAACTGGATATACTGGCGAAGATGGATTTGAGATTTTTGGTCCACATGAATATATCAAAAGTGTTTGGTCTCAACTAATGAATGCTGGTGTAGAACCGTGTGGTCTTGGCTCAAGAGATGTTCTTCGCTTAGAAGTTTGTTACCCTCTATATGGGCATGAGTTAAATGATGATGTAACGCCAATTGAAAGCGGTCTCAAATGGACTGTGAAACTAAACAAATCTGCATTTATAGGAAAAGATACTCTTTCACTAAACAAAATCAATTCACAGCTTATAAAATTCACATTAGATAAGGGAATACCAAGAGATGGTTATAAAATTATTAACTCAAATAAAGAGGAAATAGGCTTAGTAACTTCAGGAACAATGTCGGTGAGTTTAAATAAAGGCATAGGTATCGCCAGAGTAATCAAAGAAAAGTACAATAAAGATGAAAAATACGAAATTGAGATAAGAAATAAAACTTTTCCAATTAATATTACTAATAAAGCATTTGTTAACGGAGGACATAAGTAATGAGTCAAATAATTGAGAACCTTTTATATACTGAAGACCATGAATGGATAAAAGTAGATGGCAAAACAGCAACTATCGGTATTACTGATTTTGCACAAAATTCCCTTGGAGATATAGTTTTCGTAGAACTTCCAGATGTAGACAGTGAAGTTGAAGCTGGAAATACTTTTGGTGTTGTAGAATCTATAAAATCAGTGAGTGACTTATACACACCAATAAGTGGAAAAGTTGTGGATAAAAATTCAGGTGTCGAAGAAACACCTGAATCTATTAACCAGAATGCATTTGAGTCATGGTTGATAAAAGTTGAACTTAGTGATGACTCACAACTAGAAACATTAATGTCTTCAGAAAAATATAAAATTTTCTGTGAAGAAAATTCATAAAAAATTCATAACGTACTAAGCCGGCTTATAGTCGGCTTTTACAACTCAATTTATTGATACAAAAAATTTTCATTATTACGCAAAACCCCTTTACGAAAAGTTCAAATAGGTTCATATTAGGCACTTGCTCAACACCGCTGGAACAATTTTTTATGCCTTAGGATATATACATCAATGGAATCTATTCAACTTCTAAATACAGCAATCATCAAAAGCAAAGAAAAGAAAATCGACAATTCATATGAAGAAAGACTTGCGAAAATAAATAATTCACCAGCAATTGAAATGATTAATAAATCAATCTCAATGCTAGCGGAATCTCAAAAAATTTCTAGAGATCAAGCCGCACTCCAAATTATAGAATCAATTAGAGAACTAGATAATATCTGGACTGACTATGTAACAATGGAAGGTATTGATAGATTAAAGAATCTCTTAAAAGGAAACCCTAGTACTCACTAGAGTCTAAGTATTAACAACAAAGCTCCACTTAATTTTTGCTCTTCCATTTTGAAGCATTTTAGCTGGCGGATTTGGAAATGGACCGGCCTGATTAAAAGTATCAATAGCAGCACTATCAAGTTCACGAACTCCACTTGCTGATTTAATATCTACTTTAACAATTTCGCCATTTTCGTTCAGCTCAATTTCTAACGCTGTTATATGGTTTGTATCCGAAGCGAGCGATCGTCCTGACTTAAATATCTTGTCAGCTTCATCTTGAATATTTCTGCCCCAAAACTGCTCTAATTTTTGTCTGATTCTATGATAGAAGCCATAGAACTCAAACTCTTGCGTGTTAAGTTTAGTGAAGTCACCAAGAGGTATATCCTCGAGGTAATCATTACTTTGGCCAAGCCCCTTAAGTCCACGAACTCCATTGGCAAGACCCTTTCTAGCTGCAGAAATTGGTCTCTTATATTCTTTTTCTGAGTACTCTTTAGTGTTGGTTTTAAATCCAAGATTGGAGAGGCTTACAGTTTTCTTTTTATTTTTTAAGTTTTTTTGAGCTTTTTGGCTAACATCAGACCCATCTCTTTTACCAACTCCGGCTGTTTTAAACTTACCTGTATTAGCGGCACGAGTCTCCCGATCAACACTATTATCCTTTTTACCCAAGAAAGCGGTCTTAGCTTTTTTAAGATTCACTTTTTGTTCTGTTTGAACAATTTGATTTTTAATTTTAGATTGATAGTTTTGAAGAAGCTTTAGCTTAACAATTTCTTCAACTTCTTTAGGAGCAGATTGAAAGTAATCTATTGAAGATGTTTTAGAAATAAGAAGACAACAATGTATAAACATTGATGCTGCTAAAAAGCCTATAAATTTTTTATTCTTTGGAAGTCTAATCTTATCCATGAAATACCGCCTACATATAACTTATCGGCTTATCTCTTAAATTTTTAAGTCCTATTTTAGTTTATTGATTATTGTAGTAGTCATCATCTTCAAATATTGTGCCAGGTGCATCTCCATTGGCATCATTAGCTTCTTCACTCTCTGCGCCGGGCTCTGTCCCCTCGACAAAAGACTCCATAATAACTCCTGAACCTCTTGAAATGACTGATTTTCCAGTTTCTTTATCTATAGCTTGGTTGAGTATTCCACTTGGAATTGTGAAATCACTTTCACCATATTTTTTAATCGCTAAACGCATATACTCTTTCCAAATCGGTAAGGCAGATTTTGCCCCTGTCTCTCCAAATCCCAAAGTTCCGTTGTCATCAAAACCTGTCCATACACCTGTTACAACTCGAGAGGAAAATCCCAAGAACCAAGCATCAACATAATTATTAGTAGTTCCAGTTTTACCACCTAAAAATGGACTTACATCTCTAGCAGATCTACCAGTTCCGTTTTGCACGACACCCTTTAGAAGATTCGTCATAATATAAGCAAGTCTCTGATCATAAACCTGACTCTCATTGAGGTTCACGTAAAAAGGATTCTCTTTTTCTATCTTCTCACCTGTCTCCTTTACTTCAACTTCAACAATTTCCTCGTCCGTTTTTTCAGGGACAACTCCATTAGAGTCAGCCTCTTCCTCAAGTGTGTGAACAGTGCCGTAACGATCTTTTATACTGATAATTGATTTCAGCTTCACAAGTCTTCCACCATTTGGAAAAATAGAATAAGTCTTAACAAGGTCTAGAAGATTCATTCCGAAAGATCCAAGTGATACACTTAAATCTTTTGGAAGTTCGATATCTAGCTTAAGTCTATCTACGAAAGAGATAATATTTGAAACTCCAATATCTTGAGTAAGTCTAATCGTAGGAATATTTCGACTTGTTTCAAGAGATCTTCTATATGTCATTTGTCCTTTAAATTTTCCATCATAGTTTCTAGGTTTCCAGCTTAAGCTCTCATCCGCTCCACCTAAAGCACTAGGAGAATCCAGAAGAATTGAAGCTGGTGTATAGCCGTGCTCTAATCCCACTGCATATAAGAGAGGTTTAAACGCTGAACCAGGCTGCCTATTGGACTGGACGGCCCTATTAAATTGGGATTTTCTAAAGTCACTTCCTCCGACCATCGATATTATTTCTCCTGAAAAGGGTGATATCGCTAAAAGAGCACCTTGCGCATCTGGTTCTTGCTCCAATGAAGCTAGGTAGAACTTTTGCTCTTTAAGTTTTGCTAAGAAATCTTTATTTAAATCAAGTTTTTTAAAATCAGAATAAATACTTCCCCATACAAGTTTTGGTTTATCTAAAATCTTAATTAATATTTTATCTCCCTCTTTAAGCATGGTGCTTGGGCGAGTGACATAAGACCAATAGTATCTCTCTTCATCGATTTTTCTGTCGTGGGCCCAACGAAAGTGTTCGTAGGGAATCATAGCTTTTAAACCACCAGCAAATGTTACATATATCATTCTTTGTAGATTATTTACCTTTGATACTATCGCTTCAAAGTTTTCACCAATCTCAATGAGTTCATTCATTTTACTTTCTGAGTTGTTTCCAGCTGAGTAGTATTTTCGATATCTTGGTTTAATAGTTTCTTCGTCTTCAGCATATGCTTCTAATGACTTTGCAAGTTCACCATCTGCAAATTCAAGTTCTTTTCGGACCGTTCCGTCACTAAAGAATATAAAGAACTTAGATGAATCTTCAACGATAGCTTTTCTTTGAATCTTAAGCTCTTCGAGCACACTTTCTTTTGTTTCGAAGTGAGCGAGAGGCCCTTTGTAACCCTGCCTTTTATCTATAGCAATTACTCCCTCAAGTACCTCTTTTTCTGCTTTTTTCTGAAGTTGCCAATCAAGAGTTGTTTGGATTTCGTAACCATTAGATAAAAATTCTTCGTTACCAAATCTCGCAATTACTCTTTGACGAATCCAATCCGTGAAGTAGCCAGCTTTCATATAATTAGGTTTTCTAAGCTGCATAGTAATGTCCTCACTTTTAGCAGCGTCATATTCTTCTTGAGTTATTTTTTGTGTTTTAAGTAATCTACCTAAAACGTATCTCTGTCTTCTTTTTGCATATTTTGGATTTATATATGGAGAATATTTCCCCGGTGCTACTAGTAAGCCCGCGACCAAAGCACTTTCGGCGATACTTGCCTCTTCTAACTCTTTACCAAAATAACCTTCGAAGGCCGATTTGACTCCGTAATAACCACCGCCCAAATATACTTGATTGAGATAAAGAAAGAGAATATCTTCCTTAGAAAATTTGTCTTCAATCTTCTTTGCTAACAATAGGTCTTTAATTTTTCTCGTAAATGTTCTCTCAGATGATAGCAATAAAGACTTAGCAACTTGTTGTGTAATTGTTGAAGCACCTTGAACAATACGCCCAGCTTTTATATTAATCACCATAGCTCTCATGATACCTACATAGTCGACACCCGAGTGATTGTAGAAGTTGTCATCTTCTGCTGCTAGAAAAGAATCAACAATTCTTTTAGGAATATTTTCAAAAGGTATAATTTCTCTTTTTTCTTTGGAAATTTCTAATAGTACTTCACCGTCTTTAGAAAGAATTCTGGATGGCACCGGTGGTCTATAGTCACTTAAAGAATTGATTTGAGGTAAATCAAAAGATATATAGATAATTAAACCTAGAACGAATATTCCGGCTAAGAATCCTAGAGAGCCGATAACTGCGATAAACTTTATGGTTTTTTTCACTTACTTCCTTTACTTTTTTTCCACTTTTGAATTTGTTCAAGTGCTCTTTCAGACAAAACTATCGAGCGCTCTCTAACTGAAGCCAACTGGTCAACTAGGTTTGGAACTTTATCTATGCTTTTATTGTTTACTTTTATTTGTTCAAATCTCGCTTTTGGGTCTCTACTAAAACCTCTAACCTTTTTGTACACACCTAATAGGTAGCCAGAGGGAGCTGATATTTTATCTTCAGCACCAAACACCGAATAATAAAATGTAAGGTCTA
>Ga0307971_1000006_pt1 | contig 153863 bp, 146 predicted proteins | sample OrgLakmetagen714_FD_201820 | JGI IMG/M metagenome (GOLD analysis project Ga0307971, IMG submission 201820) | Saline water microbial communities from Organic Lake, Antarctica - #714 | ecosystem: Environmental > Aquatic > Non-marine Saline and Alkaline > Saline | place: Antarctica: Organic Lake... | reverse complement strand
CGGGCTCTTTTCGCGAATTTGGAAGTGATCTTGAAACAAAAAATCCACTGCAGTTTATGGATAAGTTAAGTTACAACGATAGACTAAATAAAGCATATGAAAAAACTGGTAAAAAAGATGGAACACTTTCTGGATTTGCTAAGATTGATGGTATTAAAGTCGTAATGGCCGTGATGGATTTTAGCTTTATGGGCGGATCAATGGGCGTCGTTACCGGTGAAAAAATTGCATTAGCGATGGATCTTGCCCTTGAAAATAAAGCACCATGCATAGTGGTTTCTTGCTCCGGTGGAGCGAGAATGCAAGAAGGACTTTTAAGTCTCATGCAAATGGCAAAGACTAGTGCCGCTCGTAAAAGACTTAAAGATGCTGGCATTCCATATATCTCATTAATTACTGATCCAACCACTGGTGGATGTGCTGCAAGTTTTTCAATTCAAGGAGATATCAATATCTCTGAACCGAAAGCTCTCATAGGCTTTGCAGGTCCTAGAGTAATCGAACAATCTATTCGACAAACACTTCCCGATGGTTTTCAGCGAGCTGAGTTTTTACTTGAACACGGGTTTATTGATCGTATAATTCATAGAAAAGACCTAAGAAAAGAGATGACATTTTTCGTTAAAATGTTTGGAAAGTAATGTCTAAACTCATTGAGTCTTGGCTAGAGACAAATATAGGTTTTGAGAATGCAAAACTTGGTCTTGAACGAATCAATGAAGCAATTAAAGTTTTTAAACTAAAAACTACTGCCAAAATCATTACTGTTGCAGGTACAAATGGTAAGGGCTCGGTTTCTAGGCTCATAGCGAATTCTCTTTCAAAAAATAACACAACGGGACTGTTTACATCTCCGCATCTTGAATCGATTTGTGAACGATTTAAATTTAACAACACATTTATTGATGAAGATGTTTTATTTCTAAAAATGAAACAATCATTTAATGAGCTTAATGATAAAAATCTTAAACTGTCTTTTTTTGAGTTTCTTTTTTTTATTTTCTACCAAATAGCGATAGAGAAAGATTGTGAGTTTCTTGTTCTAGAGGTTGGGCTTGGGGGAAGGTTTGATGCAACCAATAGTGTTAACGCTGATATCAGTGTTGTGACTAGTATTGGACGTGATCATCAAGATTATCTTGGAAAGACCTATAAAAAAATTCTTTTCGAGAAATTGGGAATCGCAAGATCTGGTAAGCCACTAGTGAGTGCTTTTGAGCTTAAGTATTTAAACGAGTTAACAGTAAAGCATCAAGCAGTTGTAGGATTTGAGCGTATTGATGTCTATAGAGTGGGTCTTGATTTTAAAAAACAAAATGAACTTGTGGCCAAGACGGTCTGTGAGCTTTTGGGTAAAGAATTTAATGCAGTGCCCTTAGACGAAGTGGTCGAGTTTAAAGATTCGATGTTTCATTTTTACGGTTCCCATAATTTGCCAGCAGTGCGAAAATTAGTTCAATATTTGAAACAGAACGTCTATAATAATGACTTCGATACTATTTTTCTTTCTTTTTCCAAGCGGGATAAAAAAGAGATTAATCAGATGATTGCACTATACAAACTACTGGATAGTGAAATCATTCTAAGCTGTGCTGGCCACTTTAAATCAATGGATCCAGAAGCTATGAAAAAACTTGCAAAAGAGAACGGATTTAAATTTGCAGATATGGACAAAATTTTTCTTTCACCTTTCAAAACAAATGTTTTGGTCTCTGGTAGTAATTATTTTATCGGCGAGTTTAAGCGCGCCATTTCTAGACAGAGCTAGTGCTGCTGACGAAAAAAATCTTCAATTAAAACTTTCGGACTCCGTTAGTATTTATTCGGAAAAAGCATATAGAAAAAATCAAGGTACATTTTTTGAAGCTATTGGAAGTGTTGTCATCATTTCAGGTCAAGACACTCTTTATGGTGAAAGAGCAAGTTTCAACTTAAAAAGCGGCCAAGTAAAAGTTGAAGGCAATGTTAGATTTATCTCAGGTGATATAACTTTATATGGTTCAGATATGGTTTTTAATTCCACAACGGGAAAACTTGATATGAGTAATGCAAGAGTTATTACTTCTGAGTTTAACCTTGTTGCAAACAAACTATCTAGAACCTCTGAAAAAACTTACTATGCTCAAAAAGCGGAGTTTACTACCTGCAAAGACTGTACCGAGTCTTGGTTGATTTTTGGAGATGAAATCTTTATTGAAATTGATCAATATATTCAAATCAAGCATGCACTGACAAAAATTAAAGGTGTATCTGTTCTGTATTTTCCGTATATAGCCATACCTATTAAAAGTAAAAGAGAGTCTGGTTTATTGTTTCCAACAATTAGTTCAAGACTCGATGAAGGTATCAGCTACGGTCAACCCATTTTCTGGGCAATGAATGAAGACAAAGATATGACGTTTACTCCTACAATTATGGCCACTCGTGGAGTCGGGCTAGATTATGAGTTTAGGCAAGCCTTTACGGATCAAAGCTATTTAAATCTAACCACTAAACTTATGGATGATTTAATCTACCAACCAGGGAAAACGAGTACTGATCAATCTGGAACAAATTACTTTCGCCATTTCTCTGACCTTGAAACACACGCACAGTGGAGTAATGATTCTTTGACTCACTTAAGTTATGTCGGAATGAAAGACCTTGATATGGCCCGTGATTTTAACAACTATGCAGATAACCATATTGGAGAAAGTGATATCGGCTTTAGTTTTTTTACAGAATCTAGAACAGAATCACTGAACTTTGGTATCGAGAGTTTTTATAGAAGAAATCAACTCGTTGTTGATCCTGAATCTTTTGATAAGTCTTATGTTCAGACACTCCCTAGCGTTTATCTTTCTAGTTCCCCAACATCTTTGGTTCAGTCTGATATGCTCTTTCTAAAAAATATCTCAGTAGGTTTTGATTCAGATATCTCAGTATTTAAACAACAAAATGAAGATGAAGCCATTAATCTTCGAAATGCAACGAGAGTAAACGCAAAGCCTTATATTGATTGGCACCTTTTCAACTTAGGTCCACTGACGGCTAAAACTACTTATGTCTATGATCTTCAATATTATAAATTTCAAGATCCCGATCAAGAGGACTTTCGAAAAAACGCAGGGATTATAACAACCGAATTTAGTTTTAGCTTAGATAAGATATTTGGGTTGGCGTTTAAACAAAAAGTTGCAGTTTCTAAACTCAAAAAGAGTGTTGTTAAAGAAAAAGTTATAACTGAAAAAAATCAAGATCATCTCGTAGGTTCTTTACCAACCTTTGAAAAGTCATTAACTGAAGAATCTATTCTTTTTGTTAAAAATAGCTATCGCCACTCTCAAGAGTTTAAGTTTATGCACCACCTTATTGCTCATAGTGATGAAATAGGTAATGCAAAATTTAGATCTCAAATAGATGAATCAGGAGGATGGTTTGATTACCAAGACGCAATTAGAGAAGAGGAATTCTCTAAAGGATCTAATTCAACAAGACAGGATATTCCTCTAAAGAATACACTTGAGCTTCAATGGAACAATAGTCTTATTAGGAAAAGTCCAAAAGCGTTTTCTCCTTACGTTGATAAAAAATATCTTAGAGATAATTTTAACTATACAAGAATAGGCTACTTTAATCTCTCTCAGGGTTTTACTCTTGATAATGATCAAGACTCAGGAGTGGATAGACTCACTAGACTCTTCACCGCTGCTGGCTATACCACAGGTCGTTGGAATTTTTCTTACTCTGATTATTACTTTCACGAATCAAGTGATCATATTTTTAATACCAACGCTGAAAAAAAGTTTGATTCTTTCAGCCTCATAGGAAATTACAATCTCAACTCCATAGGGGACGAGACGTTAAAGACTCTTAGATTCGGAGCTCAGTTCAGACCTATTGATGCTATCGGGTTTTCATTTCTAAAAGAAGATGACCTTGATGCTAGAGAGAATATTAGATCAATATATCAATTAGACTTAATGCCTAATAATAACTGTTGGATTTTAAATTTTGCCTACAGAGAAACTGTTGTAGATAGTCGTTATTCTGTGAATTGGGTGTTTAACTTTGGTAATGATGAATTTAAAAACTATAGAACTAATTTCTTTAATTTTAATCGTTTGAACTTATGATCGCTATTTGTGATTTTGATGACAGTTTCACTTTTAACCTTCTTTCTGATCTAAGTTCTTTTTCTAAAACAGTAGTTATTCCCAAAAAAGAAATTATTCAATTCTTAAAAGATGTTTTACACAAAGATGAAAGGATTGTTATTGTTCTTGGTCCAGGTCCTGGAAATCCAGATGAATATCTAGATTTTATAAAACCTATTCAAGATGTACTCTATAAAAAAAATCTCTTCATTTTTGGAGTCTGTTTAGGCCATCAACTTATTTGGAAATCTATGGGGTTTAATTGGTCAAGATCAAGTATGCCTATTCATGGACAATCATTTCTCACGTATTTTAAATTTTTTAATAAATCTTTAAAAATCCAAAGATATAATTCACTAAAAGTCACTGGTCTCAAATCTCAGTTCCAGTCGCTGATTAATGAAGGATGGACAATTGAATTTCTTAAGGATGAGTTTATGTTAAGTGCTAAAGAAAATATATTAACTTATCAGTTTCACCCAGAGTCAGTTGGTTCAAGCCGCAAAGATTTGCTCTATAGTCCTATAAAAGATTTTTTGCTACAATCAAATTAAAAAAGGTTGTAGATGAAAGTACTCATTAGTAATGATGACGGTATAAGTGCCAGCGGTATTGAGTTTTTAAAAGATGAATTGGATAAAAATCACTTTGTCACAACGATTGCTCCCCATACTGAGCGCTCAAGTTGTGGCCATGGAATAACTCTCGGTGAACCACTAAGAGTAAAAGAGATATCAAAAAATACCTACTCGTGTTCAGGATTTCCAGCAGATTGTATTTTGATAGGCCTCGGCCACATTCTTAAAGATGATAAACCCGATGTCGTTGTCTCAGGTATTAATCATGGAGCTAATTTAGGCCAAGATAGATATTACTCAGGGACAATTGCTGCCGCTCGAGAAGCAACTTTTAGAAATATTCCAGCAATTGCTGTATCATTAGTGACCATTAATCCCAAGGATATCAAACACTTCGACGTTGCAGCTGAGTTTATTACTCGGCTTTTGGGGCTTGGAATCCATGCTATAATTCCTAGCATGGCGTTATTAAACGTAAACGTACCTAATTTGCCATGGTCAAAAATTTCCGGGGTCAAGTTCACAACTCCAGGTATACAGAAATATACCGAAGAGGTTATTGAAAGGATTGATGGCAGAGGTAATCAATACTACTGGGTCGGTGGCACTTACGAGGGCTATGCAGATATACCAGGTAGTGATTGTGTCGAAGTCGCCAATGGGTACATAACTATAAATCTTCAAGATCTTTCAGGTAAAGAAGTCGAAGATAAAAAAACAATAGAGGTATTTAAAGAATTATTAAATAAACTATAATGAACAAAAGCAACGCTATAATCACATTCATCTGTATGATCGTTTTCTCGTCGTGTGCGATGAAAAGCGGATTCTACGCAAAGAAAAATGGTAAGTGGACATTTGTCGCAAAGAACACTGGTTTTTCTAATTACTTCGAAAGTGTTCGAATAGATGATTCAAAATTCGATTACCGTGACTCCGGAAAATTTCATTGGCCAGTTCCTGGATCTAAGAGAATATCTTCATTCTTTGGTAAAAGATCAGGTCGCCATCATGATGGTATAGATATTGCTGCTAGAAGTGGTACCGCTATCGCTGCATCTGCAAGTGGTAAGGTTAAGTTTGTAGGTAAGATGCGTGGATATGGAAATGTAATTGTTCTCACTCATCCAGGTGGCTTTCATACTGTTTATGCACACAATTCAAGAAACTTAGTCAAAAAAGGTCAATCGATATCTCAAGGTGAAATTATTGGAAAAGTTGGCTCTAGTGGTAGATCAAGTGGCCCTCATCTCCATTTTGAAATCAGAAAAAATAATAAAGTCGCGAACCCTGGAAAGTATATTGAATGGGTTAGTAGAGTCGCTAAGAATCGCTAAAAGAATGACAATAGAGCTACCAATTTTAAAGCTTTAATTCGATTAGAAATGACATTCCATCACCACTAAGAGAAGTGCTCATTGAGGCTTCATAATTTCCAGCAGAGACAATATTTCTTGTAGCTACTGAACCATACCAAAAGCTATCATCAACTATTTCGGTTTGTTTCGTAAAGTCGTTGTTCCAAGTATAAACTGGATCAGTAAAGTGTTCACCTGATGTAGCAAAAGCCACTAACAAAGAGTTACTTTCAATTGGAATACTTCCAGATAATATTGGGTTTGTTTGTGCAATATTAGCCGCAATTGTATTCCCAAGTTGTAAAGTTGATGTGCTGAGGATCTCAATTACAAAAATTGAAGCTGCGGCATTATTAGTTATGGATGTGAATTCATGCCCAGCACCTCCAACACAGTCAAGGCAGGTGTAAGCGACTATACCGTCGTCCCAACTTCCAGAGCTACCAAGATTGGAAGATAGGATTTCAGTAAAAGTATTTCCCATATTATCTGTGACATATCCCGTAGTATCACTGAAGTTTTCCTTTGAGATGAATACTAGAAAATTTGAAGAGAGTTGAGTAACCATAGCATCTGAGGTTGTTGTTGAAAAGTCAGAGCTGTTGTAACCTTTGTTTGTTGATTGTAAAACGGATATTGTCCCTTGAGTTACATCTGGGGCTTCAGGTAATAAATTTTGGCACTCTTTGCTTTGTGTTGAACAGTTGTCGAGCGTGATCAGTTTCTGTTCACAGCTTACAAATATGAATACAGTAAGAAGCATAAATAGTTTCAATTTATTTCCTTAATTCTGATCTTATTACAACTGTCTTATCGACATTTCTGATACTATACTTTAGCATACGACTCGGGATTTTCCTGCCTTTCTGTTATTACGAATGTAGAGTAATTGATTTTTTGTGCTCAAGAGCATTATCGCCATGTTTAATTGGCTCATATGGCCAGATTTTGGTTATCACTTTCTTTCAAAAGTATAATTATATAACCAAATTCCACTGTTAAAAATTTTAGATCTTTTTTCATATCCTACGAGTTTAATGTCTAGTGGAGTGATCATAGAGAACCTAATAGCTCCCATATTTTTAAATGCACATTGTACAAGCTCTTTATAAAATATATCTCGATCTTTAGAAAGCTTTACCTTTTTCCCGTAAGGAGGATTGCAGATAATATAGTTTTTATGAGTTGATGTATAAGTGAAGGCATCTCCGTGTTGAATCCCTAAGTCTAATCCGTGAGTTGCTACTTCTGGGTCTGTTTCAACTCCAACTACTTCTTTTAAATTAAATTTAAAATTATTATCTAATAATTCGGGTTTAGGAGAGTAGTCATAAAATGCAAAACTTCTACTGTTGTTAATCTTGTGGAATCTTTTTGCTTCTTTTAGAAAAGTTCCAGATCCGGCCATTGGATCAAGAAGATTTACCTCTTCATTTCTTGGTAGAAGTTGTACAAGCAGGCAGCTGGCTATAGTTGCTCTAATGGATGCGTTTCCGCGATAAGCTTCACCACCTCTTATGTAGAGTGCATCACCACTAGTATCTATACTTAGTTCAAGATCATCATTTTCAACTCGTATAAAGATTTTTTGAGTATGAAATTTCTCAGGAGTATTTAATATTTTTTGAGATATTCTATTGGGTTCAAAATATTTCTTTAGTGCATCGGAGCAAGTTTTCTCCATCTTTGAAGTATTTATAAGTCTCGACTTCGCTGTAGTGATACTCCACTGAACCTCTTCCTTTTTAAGGAACTTTTTCCAATTCACTTTTTGGATGATTTTAAAGAGTTTGGGAAAATCCCTGCATTTTTGACTTTTTATTCGCAAAAGAACGCGAGTGGCACATCTAAGATAGAGGTTGAGGGCCAAACCTTGTTCGAGTTCACATTCAATGAGAACTCCACCAATATGAATCTCAGTTTGAGGCTTTATTCCATTATAGTGCTTAAATTTCTCTATAATCTCTGAATTTAATATCTTTTCCATATTTAGAGGGCAAGATACGTAAAATTTTTCCATGATTCCTTGTATGTCAAAGCGCATTAGTTGTCATATGAATCTTTATTTTTTATAAGAGGCTATGCAAATACTACGCCCCCATAATTCCAATATTTCAAAGGATTACGCACCTATCGTGATATGGAAGATTATTGAGGATGCAATCGTATTCAACTTTGAATTTCAAGGTCTGGACTCTTTAAATACTAGCGATAAATTTACGAAAAGCTTTCTTGATGCTCCTAAAAATAACTGGGGACTTTGGGAATATGATGTTTTTGAAGTTTTTATCTCCAGAGATGGAATAAACTATTTAGAGGTTCAGGTTTCACCACTTTCCCAAAATTTTGTACTAAGTATTACGAAGCCCAGGCTTGAATATAAAGTTCCAACAAAATTTACAGGTAAGACTGAGACTATCTCCACAAATCCTTGGTGTGCTCAAATTATAATCCCGATCAATGAGATCCCAGGTAAAACAAATATATTAACTGGAAACTGCTTCAGCGTGATAGGATCTGGAAAAAGAGAACACTTTGCTCTTAATACCAATGAAGAGTCTGATCCAGACTTTCATAGACCTGACTTATTTACAAAATTTGGAGAAATATCATGAGTGGAGTCTTAACTTTAATTCCTACACCGATTGATGATCAATCACCTCTGGAAGCAGTTGCTCTTGCAAGATGCCAAAAAGCTTTCGATGATGGGGATATAATCTGTGTTGAAGAGGTCAAAGAGGGAAGGCGAAGATGGCTTCGTTTTGGTCTTCCAAAAGAGGCGATAGAATCGTTTGTCTTGTATAATGAACATACACGCGATGAAGAGTGTGGACGACTTATAAAGGAACTCAATAAGGGCAAAAACGTAATTCTAATGAGTGACTGTGGCTTGCCAGCTTTTTGTGACCCAGGACAAGATCTTGTGAATCGTTGTCATAATTCAGGTATAAAAGTTACTTCAGCACCCTTTGCAAATTCTATAGCTCTCGCAATTGCACTTAGTGGCTTTGATCACTCGAGATTTGTTTTTGAAGGGTTTGTTTCTAATAAATCAGATTCTCGTTCAAAAGAACTTAAAAGAATTGCACTTAGCCCTGATGTATCAGTTGTAATGGATACACCTTACAGAATGAAAAAACTTTTAGAAGAATTCACTAAGTATTGTCCAGATCGAATGGCTTTCTTAGGAGTTGAACTAAATCAAGAGAATGAGAAACTCTTCAGAGCAAGCTTTTCTAAATTGAACTCAATGATACCTAAAGAGAAAAAAGAATTTATTCTCGTACTTGGACCAAAAGGCTAAAATGTCAGACAAACGAAAAACAGATCATATTGAACTCGCATTCTCTTCAAAGACGACAGAGAACAATAAAGACATCTACTACGAGCCTATACTAAATGCGCACCCGACAACTCAACTTGATCTAACTCAAGAATTTATGGGAATTGAGTTTAAAGCTCCGCTATGGATTTCCAGCATGACTGGAGGCACCCAAAGAGCGAATCTAATAAATAAGAACCTTGCAATTGTTGCTGGAGAGTTTGGATTTGGAATGGGACTTGGTTCATGTAGACCACTACTTGAATCCAACGACAGGTTCTCAGACTTTAATCAAAGAGAACATCTTGGTGATAATGCATTTTTTATTAATCTAGGAGTTGCACAACTTGAACAGATGATTGAAGAAAATAAGCTTCCCCAAGTAGAGAAACTAATAAGCTCACTGAAGGCAGACGGACTGATTATTCATGTGAATCCAATGCAAGAGTGGTTTCAACCTGAAGGCGATCGATTTAAACAGTCACCTCTTAAAACAATAGAGATTGTGTCAAATTTTCTATCAACAAAATTAATTGTTAAAGAGGTTGGTCAAGGTTTTGGTCCTAAGTCATTAGAATGTCTTATGAAGTTACCACTTGCAGCTATTGAGCTTTCTGGCTTTGGTGGTACAAATTTCAGCCTGCTTGAACTTAGTAGACATAATGCGCAAAAACTTGATAAAGAAGGATCAAATAATAGTTTGATCCATATGGGACACAGCTGCGACGAGATGATCAATTGGATAAATCCATTGGTTAACTCTGGCGATGATATTAAGTGCAAGAGTTTTATAATCTCAGGTGGAGTTTCGAATATTGTAGATGGTTATCAATTACAAAATAAGCTTGGTGCACAAAGCATTATTGGTATGGCATCTAGTTTTTTAAAACATGCAGAAGATATTGGTCAACTCAGAGAGTTTGTAACAATGGAAATTGAGAATTTAAAGTTTTGTCATAATTTTATAAAGGGAAAATAGTTAAATGGAAACAGTTTCAGGCTTTTCAAAATTATCAAAAGACCAAAAAATCGACTGGTTAAAAAACCAGATCTCTTGTGGTGATGAAGAATTGAATGCTATTAAGTCCTTTTGGCATAAAGATAATGAAGTTCAAGATAAACTTGATGATTTTTCTGAAAATACTGTCGGAAATTTTATTTTACCTTTTGGACTCGCTCCAAATTTTATTATCAATGAGAAAGTATATACTATTCCCATGGTTACTGAGGAAAGCTCCGTCGTTGCAGCAGCAAGTAAGAGTGCTAAGTTTTGGGCTTCTCGTGGTGGCTTTAAGGCTAAAGTCATCTCAACAACAAAGTCTGGTCAGGTTCATTTTAAATTTAAAGGATCTTTCGAAAAACTTAAATCATTCTTTTCATTGAAGAAAAGTTCACTTCTTACTCATACAGAAAAAATTACGGCCAACATGGACAAGCGTGGTGGTGGTATTAAGAACATAGAACTCGTAGATAAATCAGATCAGTTAGAGAACTACTATCAATTAGATGTTAAGTTTGAAACCTGTGATGCTATGGGCGCGAATTTTATTAATTCAGTTCTAGAAAACCTTGGACAAAATCTAAAGCTTGAAGCCGATGAATATTCAAACTTCACTCGTATAGAAAAAGATATAGATGTTATCATGTGTATTCTATCTAACTATACACCTGAGTGTATAGTTAGAGTACATGTTGAATGTCCAATTCAAGACTTAGGTTCTCACTGGGAACTAAGTGCTCTAGAGTTTGCCAATAAATTTCATGATGCTATTCAAATATCAAAAGTAGACACTTCTCGAGCAGTTACCCACAACAAGGGGATTTTCAACGGTATAGACTCTGTGGTTATAGCAACAGGTAATGACTTCAGAGCGACATCTGCTTGTGGCCATGCCTATGCTGCAAAAGATGGGGTTTATAGAGGACTCACAAGTTGTACGCTTGACGATGATATTTTTAAATTTGAAATGACACTGCCACTGGCGATTGGAACAGTTGGAGGACTCACAAGTCTTCATCCTATGTCAAAAATATCAATGAAAATTCTAGGCAACCCATGTGCAAAAGATTTGATGAGTATTATAGCAACTGCTGGCCTAGCACAGAACTATGGTGCCATTTCATCGTTAGTAACTACGGGGATTCAAAAAGGTCATATGAAAATGCACCTTTTAAATATATTAAATCAGCTAAATGCTGATATCAAAGTTAAAGAAAAAGCAATATTGTACTTTTCAGATAAAGTTATCTCTCATGCAAGTGTAAGAGAATTTCTTGAAAGACAATATCATTAATTGGAGAGTTGATGAGAGAACAATTTTATTACGGACACGGTAAACTTCTTTTAACAGGAGAGTACTTTATTTTGGATGGAGCTCACTCGGTGGCGCTTCCAACTAATCTAGGTCAAACCCTATCAGTAAAATATAATCGATCAAGCAGTCCAAAGCTGTACTGGAAATCATATGATTCAACTGGTAAATGTTGGTTTGAAGCTAGTTATGATCTTTGGCGCTTTAATTGTCTTGATAATGACTCGGAAGAGGCAGCAACTTTATCGGACATTCTTCGTGCGGCTAGAGAACAAAACGTTCACTTCTTGAGAGATGAAGTCGATGTCGTAGTTGAAACTCGTCTTGAGTTTCCACTAGGATGGGGTCTTGGTTCTAGCTCTACATTAATTTATAATATAGCCCAGTGGGCTTATGTTTCACCTTTTGATCTATTGGAGAAAACTTTTGGTGGATCTGGTTATGATATAGCTTGTGCTCAATCTGTTGGGCCAATTACATATGAGATTAAAGCTCATGGACCAAGATGGGAAGCAGTTGAATTTAACCCTCACTTTAGAAATCAAATTTATTTCGTATATCTAAATGAAAAACAAAACACTAGAGAGAGTATTTCAAGATATAAAGAGCTTGTGACTAATAATGATTTCAAACTTGATATGTGTTCTAAAATCGATATCATTTCAGATAAAATTTTGAACTGTATCGACTTCAAAGAGTTTGAAGAACTGATATTTGAACACGAATCAATTATTTCGAATGCCCTTGATCTTCCAAGAATCAAAGATAAAGAATTCTCAGACTTTTGGGGTAGTGTTAAATCTCTTGGCGCTTGGGGGGGAGATTTTGTAATGGTATCAAGTGATAAATCTCCGTTAGTGACAAAAGAGTACTTTAAAAATAAAGGCTTCGATCAAATTCTTTCTTTTGATGAATTAATTTTACAAAGACCTTTAAATAACTTTTCAGCAAACGATAAACTGACACATGAATCATTTGAATTACTTAATTAATAAAGCTCACGTAAAAGTTCAAAGTCCCTCTAATATAGCTTTTGTTAAATACTGGGGTAAACTTAATGGACAAATTCCAAAGAACCCTTCTTTGAGTATGACTTTGAGTGAGTGTCGCTCTGAAACGTCTATTCATTTTCAAAAGTCTGGCACTTTTTCTATCTTATCATTTTCTTTTGATAAGGAACTAAATGAACAGTTTCGAAAGAAGACAGAAGCTAAAATTTTATCAATAATTGAACACATCCCGTGGTTGTCTTCATATTCTTTAAAAATTGAATCAATTAATACATTTCCACACTCTGCTGGAATCGCATCGAGTGCAAGTGGTTTTTCTGCAATTATATTCGCTCTTTTGAAATTTGAAAGTCAACTACTCAAGTGCGATATTGATTATAAACGTGCTAGTGACTTATCTCGACTGTGTTCCGGATCAGCTTCGCGAAGTTTATTTTCTGGCTTTGCCCACTGGGGAGAATCTCACTTTCCAGAATGTTCTAATCTCCATGCGACACCAATTTCATATGACTTAGAATTTGAAAATACGATTGCAGTTGTAAGCACAAAAGTTAAAGATGTATCCTCCACAGCTGGACATTCACTTATGAACTCGCATCCTTTTGCTGATGCAAGGTATGAGATGGCAAATCTAAACTTAAAAAAAATAGATCTAGCATTACAGAAAAAAGATTTGGCAGCATTTGGGGAAATATTAGAAAATGAAGCTCTTACTCTTCATTCACTTATGATGAGCTCGATGCCTTCTTTTATTTTACTCGAAGATAAATCACTCGCCATTATCAAAAAGGTTAGAATTTTTAGAGAGCAAACTGGAGAACATTTGTATTTTACAATTGATGCTGGTCCGAATATCCACCTTATCTATCAAAAGTCAGATACTATTATTAAATTTATAAATGATGATATTAAACCATTGTGCGATCAACTCATATTTGATCGCAAAGGTGATGGCCCTAAGGTTTTGGAAGAAAGTTATGAGTAACAAGTTTTATGCAAAGGTTCTTCTATTTGGAGAATACGGTATCATTAAAGGTTCGAAAGGTGTGGCCATGCCATTCAACCCTTACTTTGGTGTCCTCTCCGATCAAGGAGTTGAGACTTCAAGCTCTCTGCAAGAACTATTTAACTTCATTAAAAGATCTTCAATATTAAAAAGAGAATTAGATATTGAACGAATGGATAACGATATTAACAATGGTCTTGAATTTCGCTCTAACATTCCTCAAGGCCATGGTCTTGGTAGTTCTGGTGCTCTTTGTGCTTCACTATATTCAAAATATTCTAATGGCTTTGATAGAGGAGTTACTCTTGACTCTCATTCATTAAAGTTTCTTCAAGAAATTCTCTCTCTCATGGAATCATTTTTTCATGGAACTTCGTCTGGTCTTGATCCACTTGTAAGTTTGATAAATAAACCATTGATGATAAGCTCCGAAGTTAAAATAGCTCCTATTGAATATCCTTGTCTTTCAACCTTTGGTCAGTTCTATTTACTAGATACAAAAATTCAGAGAAAAACATCTCCTCTTGTTCATCAGTTTTTAAAAGATTGCTCTGATGATAAGTATTTTGATGGTATTAAAAAGTATATGAATCTTACCGACCTTATTGTCGATAATCTCTCATTTGGTCAGTCTAAAAATTTCTCAGAAAACTTCAAGGAAATTTCTCGTCTTCAATACTTATATTTTGATAATATGATTCCAAAATCTCTGAAAGATGTATGGTTAACAGGTCTTGAGTCTAAAGACTATTTCTTGAAGCTGTGCGGTGCTGGTGGTGGTGGCTATTTTATAGTCTACAGTGATACAGGTAGAGTTCCATTAGATCACAACTTATTAAAATTATCTTAAGATATTTCCAGACATGTGATATGATTTATTTATGTTACCTAGTTTTAGAACAGTAAAATCACTAAGTGAGCTTCTTAAAGCTTTTGAGATATGTCGTAATGACATGTTAGAACTAACTATATGGCAAAACTTGGGAGATACTAGAAGAACTGGGACTTGTTCTATTGATAAGATTGTTCAGAATAATAATATTCTCATTTTTTTAAATTTAGATACTGGGTTTTCATATGATGAAAACTTAGAGTTTCATCTATTTCAGCAAGAACTTTCACTTTTATTTAAAGGTTTTTTTCATGAGGTTCACCAGGGATCACTCGTTCTAAACCTCAACAAGAAATTTTATCTAAAAGAAAAAAGAGAGAACGAGAGATTTACTTTTAAAGATATACTTTTTAAAATTAGAGTCGATTATCTCGATATAACAAGTGGAAACAAGAAATCGTTGAATGGTATACTAAATGATATCTCAGACATGGGATTGAGTTTTTCAGTTCCCGTTACTAATGCAATTATTTTATCAGAAGGAATGACTGTTTCTTTGAAGTCTATAGAAGGTATTACTTTCTCAAACCCTATTCTTGCAGTTATTAAGTATCACATCGTAATCAAGAGCCTTAGTCAGACCGATGTTAAGTATGGTATCGAATTTAAACAACAGTCCAAACCTATATCTCAAGCTTTGGACCTACTAAAGAAAAAATTAGCTTAGGGGAGTCTCTGCTGGCTTCTCTGACGCATCATCAACAAGTGTAAGCTTTGTAACATAAGACATGCTCTTAGCTGGCATAAAATCATCACTATTAATCTGTTCAGTACTTTCATTCTTTTCTATTTTCCAGTCCTCAGACATTAGTGATGCTTTACCTATTTGACTCTCAACTTTCATCGACTGTTCGTATTTTGCTCTTTCAAGGTCAAAAACACCAAGTTTCGTTTGAATCCTTTGAACTGGGGCTTGTGATCTTATTGAGACGAGTAGGTTTTGAACGACTTTTCTTTTTGAGTTGTCATCGTATGATTGATAAACAAATCCAGAGTTACTTAAAAATTTTAAATCGATTTTTTGTCCTGATAAAAGAAAGTTTCTTGCATGCATCTGTCCAACTAGGAGGGCCAGTGTAGACATTCCTGAAGAGCTTGGTGTTAAACCTAATTTATTATGATCAAACTCAATTTCACAGTCCTCATGGGCGACTCTGATGTCTGCGGCGGTTGCTAGCTCACATCCAAGGTTACTGGCACCTTTTTTTAAATCAATCACGATGGTTTGTGGAAGATGGTGAAAGGCTTGAACAATTTTTTGTAATTTATCAGTTAGTTTTAATATTTGATTTTGAGAATATTTTTTAACATTGGTTGATGAGTATCCTTGAGAGAATTGATTTTTTTCAGTATCTTCAGATGTTAAAAAAACACTTTGAATTTCAACTTTGTTTGTTAGCCACGCAATCAAAGATTCTAATTCAAACAACATTTCCATATTGATTGAGTGGTTGTTCTCAGGTTTATTTAGCTTGATCCAAATTGATCTTGTTGATTTTACTAAGCTAACATTGAGGGTGTTGTAATTAAAAAGTGATTGCATGAGATCCATCCTTGGACTTACGTAGTCAAAATTTTATAAGCATCCTTGCTTACACTTAATTTTAGAATTTTTTGGGGGGCAAAGTCAAACGGAAGTCAGATTTTAAAAGATTAAACCAATTATCCGATACTTATCTAACCTACCGTAAAGATAGGGGCAATATAGTCGAGCTTATTTGTAAGATTTTACTGTGATATCAAGATAATTTGTTGGTTTTTGTAAGATCCAAAAAAAAATTGATAAGAAATTTCAACTCAAGCTTATGGGCACCAATATTGTACATATTTCTAATTTAAAAAAATAGTTTTATCTAGTTGTGGCTATCTTCTAAAAATCTCTCGGCTCTCATAGCTGCCATACAACCTGATCCGGCTGCAGAGATAGCTTGACGGTAATATGAATCTTGAACGTCACCACAAGCAAATACACCGGGTACATTTGTATCTGGATGTTCGCCAGTTATAATAAATCCAGCATTATCTAGTGTAATTTGGTCGCCCAAAAATTTTGTATTTGGCGTGTGACCAATTCCCATAAAAAGACCGTTAGTCTCTTTGATTGTTTCTTCGCCATCTTTTGTGTTTTTAACTTTTATAGAATTTACGCCTGCGTTGTCTGCGATGATCTCAACAACTTCGTGGTCCCATAAAACTTTTATTTTAGGGTTGTTGAAAACTCTCTCTTGCATAGGCTTGGATGCTCTAAAAGAATCTCTCCTGTGAACTATTGTAACTTCTGATGCAAACTTTGATAGAAACATTGCCTCTTCCATCGCAGTATCACCACCGCCTACAACGTAGACGATTTGGTTCTTATAAAAGAAACCATCACAAGTTGCACATGCACTAACTCCGCGACCTATTAATTCTTTCTCGTTTGGTAGACCTAAGTACTTTGCACTTGCTCCAGTTGATATAATTACTGAATTAGCTTCAAAGGAGTCACCATTTTCACAGGTTATTTTAAAAGGTCTTTTAGTCAAATCGGCTGATGTTACCATTGAGTTTAGAAACTCTGTTCCAAATCTCTCTGCTTGTTTTTTCATCCCAATCATTAAATCGGGGCCCATGATTCCGTCTGGAAAGCCTGGGAAATTTTCTACATCTGTTGTTGTAGTTAATTGACCGCCTGGTTCACTTCCTTCGATAAGTAATGGTGAAAGATTTGCTCTTGAAGCGTAAACTGCGGCAGTATATCCCGCAGGTCCACTTCCGATGATGATTAGTTCTCTAGTGCTCATTATTATGTACCTTTAAAAAAATTATTCTTCAGCATTCTCTGCTGCTTGAGCTTCTTCTCTTGCAGTTTCTTGAAAGCCAACTTTCATTTTGATATCTTCTGGTCTGTCGTCTTTTTCAGGATGCATTTGGTAGTATGCAGTTACACTCATAAGATCATCTGGATTCTCAGCTTTTTTCGTTAAAGTATATTTTTCACCGGTTAAGTTGCACTCGTATTTGTAAGTTTTCACTTCTTTTTTTCTTCTAGCCACGATTAGTATCCTTAAAATAAAATTTGAGAGTTATTTATAGTTTATCTCTTCTAGTAAATCAACTAAATGCCTTTATACACCGTTAAAATAACTCTTCGCGTCTCAATTCTAATGTATTGAAACAAAACGGCTTTTCATTTCGCGTTAAACTTTATAAAATTACTTTAGACAAGCATACAAGGATGTATTTTGCGAAGCACTATCATGTGGTTTATTCTTATTTTTTACAGCTCTTTAGTTTTAGCAACTATCGGTCCTGATAATATAGTTAAAATCGAACAAACATCAACAACTGGCAAAACTCTTATTCTTAATATGGGATCTAGTGGAAACCTTGTAGAAGGAGAACTCGGTGTTCTCTTGACCTCAATCAAACTTGAAGACCGTATACAATTTAAACCTGTAGCTAAAATTAAGGCCGTTAAGGTTTTTAAAGAGAGCTCTATCTGGGTCGCATTTGATGTCTTTATTCCAAGTCAACTTGAGAAGGGAGTGAAGCTTGTTCTACTAAGTGAGAATAGGCTTTTGTCAGGCAGAGAGAATCTTACTTTCAAAAGATCTAAAATTATCTCTGAAAAAAAGAATTTAAAGAAAGATCTTAAAGAGAACCTTTTGGAAGGGACTGATAATATTTCCGTTAAAGAAAAAAAGTATGGAGTCTTGCAACAGCTGCATCCAAAAGAGAAGCACTTTGATAGAGATATAGAACTCGTTGATCTCGATATTTGGAGTGACAAGAAAATTGGAGACAAGAAAGAAGCGACATCTTTTTATAAGAGTAAGTATGCTAAAGATTTTCAAACTGAACACAGGATTCAAACATTCGAAAAAATGGTTGTCGCATTTGTTAGAAAATATAATGACCCTAAGTTTACTATAGCGAGAAGATACTTTGAAGATCGAGATGCCAATTCAATTAATCCTGATGTTAATTCTCGTGATACTTATGACGCCTATATAGAGAGTGAAGATGTTAGATTAGGTAAAGAAGAAAAAGTTTATGATGATTTAGCAAGTAAAGGTGAGGCTTGGTCTGATGGTTACTCTGACGAGCAGTTATCCGAACTTGTCTATAATGTTGGGATAGTAAAAGAGAGAGAGAGAAGAAAAGTTGTATCTGCTTATCAGTTTTCTCATCAAGCTTATACCCACTTTGGTTTAAACTTAATTAACAATGAAAACCTTAAAGATAGAGTGAATACGGCACAGTCAAAATATGACATAGAACTTGGATACGAATACTTCGCCTTCAAAAGTATAGAATCGCTTCAGAAAATATCCTTCGAACTCAGTGGAAGGCGAGCAGTTGATGCGTATTCAATAGGTTCTGGCTTTAATGCTACAAGCACAGAATATAGCTTTGCTGGCGGCTTAAACTATTATCCCTTCAGACCAGCGAATACTTTAGAAACTAATATTGTTTATTTGGGGTTGTATATACGTACAGGACTATCAATTCTTCAAGTGAGTGAAAGTAGTGAGACAGGTTCTTATAGTGTATTATCTATTCCTGGCGTAAGAGGGGGATTAAAATATAATTTCCCCAACGGATATGGAATTAGAGTGTTTGGAAGTTTTGAAAATATTCAGACTTCAAGAATACAAAGAAGTGATGATGAAGGTGTATTACCAGATGTGGCATCTCTCACTGAGGGTAAAATGAGTATAGGTTTAAGCAAGTTCTTTTAAAAAGGTATAACTAATGAGTAAGTTTTTTGTTTTAGTATGTTTTCTCTTCTCCAGCGTCGTCTTTTCATTAGAAATTGATGAAAGATTAACAATGAGAATTGTTAAAGTGTCTGAATCGAAAAAAACATTTCTCATCAATCGAGGTATCGAAGATGGGATTGTGAAAGGTGATCACGCTAAATTCTTTCTCACTATAGGAGTTGTAGCAAGAGGGGTAGTAGTTAAAGTATCGCCCACTCGTTCAGTTTGGTCGCTTTATCGACTAGTTAACGCTGATTATATTCGTGATGATCAAGTTATGAGATTAAAAATTACTGCACCAGTTAAAATAACAAAAGATGAAAGTAAGATGCTTGTATCTGATGATACAGTTTCAACTGTTATGGGAAAAGATCCTAGGGATCTTGGAATTCCTCTTGCTGAAGGAGCAGATGACGAAACAGCTGCAGATAAGATTGGTTTAAGTGGAGAGATGAAAGAGCTCTCTTCAGGACTAGATGCTTCAGTTTTAAGTCTTCGAGAACTTAACAAAGAAGTTTATCTATCTTTTCATTATTCAGGTTCATCATTTGTAACTAGTCCAAGTACTGATGATACTGAAGGTAAAGGGTCTCAATCTTCTATGGTTTTAAATACGGGGTTTGAGCTCTATGTTACAGATTATAAAAAATGGTATTCCCGATTCTCACTAGTAGCGGCACTTTCTTTAACAAGAAATGGTTCATCTACTTATAGAGGCGACGTAATCCAAGAAAATATAACTGAATTCGGTGGAGGTGTTAATTGGTATCCATTAACCAGACCTTCAAAGGTATATAAGTTTATTCCATTTGGATCTTTTCAAATACTAGTGGGAAGTGTTGAGACTAGCTTTACGCCAAGTCCAGAGATCGCATCCGCTGCTCCTGCTGAAGTTTTAAATGCAGGTACTTTTGGTTATCTATTTGGTGGCGGTGTAAAGTATTTTACACCTAAAGGTTATGGTGCAAAAGTAAGTCTCGACTATGTCATAAGAGGGGACTCATTTGCGGCTGATACTCAACAAAATAAATACGTTAAAACAAATGCTGGGCCAAAAATCACTCTTGGATTTTTGAAAAGATTCTAGTTTTTGAATCGCTAACTAACTTATATACCTTATCGTCAGATACTTAATTTGAAAGCAAGATCTAATGACTTTATATTGCGCTTCATAGAGTGATTTTGTAAGAATCTGAGTGTCTTTTAACAAATAGTTGAAGGAAGTGATTTTTCATCAATAGAACCGATGATTTCTTGTAATTTGTCCTTGTCTTCATATTGATCTAGGGAGTAGAGAGAGAGTCTTCTTTTGATAAGATCTTCCATCGATCTCACTTGCTCATCTGAGATAATTTGTTCAATCATAGATTCATCAATTTTTTGAGAATGTATATCTGAAAGAAGTGACTTCTTTGTAAATTCCGTTTTAGAGAGTTTCTTGTCATACTTGTAATGGTTATCTTTAAAAACTTTTTTTGTTATATCGCATGCCATAACTCTAAACGTAGTATATTTTCCACCTGCAATGACATAAGTGTTATCAAGTGGTTTATAAACTTTGTGATGTCTGGATGTTTTCCCGGGACCGGGCATGTTCGATTTGATAAGTGGTCTGACTGCTGCGTATTCGGCAATAATGTCCGCTTGAGATACGTTGGAATTTGGAAAGTAGCTATTAATTGATTCGAGAAGGTAACTTACTTCTTCTGCCGATGGCTTTAGGTCAAAGAGGTTATCACTTTTATCTAAAGCAATCTCTGTTGTTCCAATCAATATTGCATTTCTGTGAGGAATGACAAAAATTACTCTTTTATCATTTGTTTGAATAACCAGTGAGTTCTCAATATTTAGGCTGCTTTGTTTGAGCCAGATATGACTACCTTTAGAGGGCAATATAATATCTTTCCATGGAAGTTTAAGTCTATTCAAAGTGAAATCTGTAAATGGTCCAACAGCAAAAATAATATTTTTACATTGAAGGTTAATATTTTCTTTAGTGATTATATTTCTAACGACTAAGTTGCTACATTCTTCTGATCTATTAAGCTCTACTAATTCGTGATAATTGATTGCTGAAGCTCCATGATAAATAGAATCAAAGATAAGATCAAAAACTAGTTTCGAGTCATCAATAACTCCGTCGGAGTATACTCCAGAGCCTGTCAGTCCTTTTTCTTTGATCCCAGGCAGTGCATTCATCGTTTGTTTTTTTGATAGTACTTTATGTGGAGAATTCTTAAAAAGAGAAAGTAGGTCATATATGAATAGTCCAATTCTCATTAAGAAAAGTGGCCATTTGGAATCTTTGTAAACAGGAAGAATGAATGTTTGCTCTCTAGATATATGACTTGCAAGCTTGAGCCATATTTTCTTTTCTCTGAGAGCTTCAAATACTAAAAGAAAATCAAAATTTTCAAGGTAACGAATTCCACCGTGAAGCATCTTTGAGCTTCCTGCACTTGTTTGAGAAGAATAATCACCCTTCTCAATAAGTAGAACTTCTTTTTTATGAAGCGCAAACTCTCGTAAGATGCCGGCGCCTACAATTCCGCCACCAATTACAATCGTTTCATAATAGGGCTTTATTTTTTGATCAGCCAAACGACATTTCCTGTGCATATGATTTTGTATTGATTTTTATCTGTTGCAGATTCTTTTAGAAGTGGAACCATCGTGTAATTGATACCAACTACTCCATTTCCTTTCTTATCTACAGCTGCATATTTTAGTTTAGAAACGAGATCATCATATAAGTGATCAGTGATTCCAGGTTCATCATTAGTCAATTCTTCTGAAGTTACAATACTGTGGTCTGAGACAACACCTAGATACTCTTTAATTTCATATCCTTCCAAGTTTTGGGCCGTTGAGGAGATGATATCATTAAAGTTTATGTTTTCATTTTCAAAGACAAAGTTATGAGATCTGCTGTTGAATATATTGTGTTTTGTGGCCATGCCAGCGTCGTCAGATGAGTAAGACTTTGCAGGATTAATTTCTTCCGTTAAGCCCATGAGTATAGTCAGTTCAAATCGTCTAAGCTTATGACAAAGTAAAATTGCAGCATACTCCGAGAGTCTAGGAATTAAAAAAGATCCTCGGGACAAAGTTTCTCTTGCAGCAGTTTCATCATCTTGTTTCAATATTTTAAACTCTTTGAGAAGAATTACAATATCCTCTAAGTCTTCTTGGTATTTAATATCTTTTAATACAATACTAAACGGGGGAGTACCCTCATGAGAGAGATTCCCATAAGACATATTTTTTGCAAATTTTTGAAGATCTTTGAAGTTCTCGGGAGCTTTGTAATCAGTAATCGGTAGAGGTGTAAGAATTGTTTTTGTCTCTGAAACTTTATCGAATTCATGTGGCTGATGGTAATCATCCTGAGTATCTTCTGTTTGTAAGTCTTCCGTTGATAAATCATTTAAACTTGTTTCAACACTATCGAACTCATTTTGTTCATCGTTGATGCTATTATCATCGACAACAACTTCATCATTTTGAGAAAAATCATGAGAATTCTCATAATCAGATACTATTTCATCAGACTCAAATTGATCAGAGTAATCATCATCAGTATCTATGTTCTCATCGAAACTTTTATCATCTATTACTGCTTCACCAAAAGTACTAGACTCTGATGAATTGTCCTCAAAATCATTATCTGTAAAATCGGTTTCAAAGTCAGTTGATGAATCGTCTTCATTAAGCTCATCTGAATCATCAAAGTTATCAGAGATTGAATCTGGTTCTATATTATCTAAGTCTTCTTCTAATGCTGAGTAGTCGGCCTCGTCAGTTGTGTTGAAGTCGTCTGGGAGAGTTAAGTCTGGATCCGTATTTAAGCCTTGAAAATCATCGTTCTCGTCATCTTCATGAAGATACTCAGATAGATCTTCAATCCGGGTTAAATCACTTTTCTTTTTAGGATCGTCACTCAAATTTTAAGCTCCATGGCATTGTTTAAATTTCTTACCGCTTCCACATGGACACGGATCGTTCCTACCAACTTTAACTTGTTTTCTCTCAACTGGAGCATTTCTCGCTTCTTCGGCCATTGCGCGAGATCTTTTATGTGCAGAAAGTTGTGCATCAAGTTCAGCTTGTTGTTGTTTTTTTATAGCTTCAATTTCTTCTGGAGTGTAAAGTCTCACAGAAAAAATACGCTCAACAATGGCTCTTCTAATTTCAACTTTCATGTTTTCATAAAGCGAATAAGCTTCTCGTTTGTATTCAACTAAAGGATCTTTTTGTCCATATGAGCGTAAGTTAATACCTTCTTTAAGTTGATCCATATTAAGAAGATGGTCTTTCCAAAATTGATCAAATGTAGCAAGTAGTATCTCTCTTAACGTTAGTTTTACTTGCTCAGCTTCATATTCTGCAAACTTATCTGCTAGGATTGATTTTGCTTGAGTCTCAATATAATCTGTTAAGTTGGAATTATGCTTATCTGAACAATCGTTAACTGTAAGTACCTTATCTGTGGCAAAAACATTTTGAAATCCATTGTTAATCGACTCCCAGCTCCACTCATTAAGTGACAACTTTTTTTCTGGAGTATTGATTTGTGTAAGCATTAAAGACACATCTGTAATCATTTCTTGAACAAGATCATGATTACCATCATCATCAAGAATTTCTTTTCTCAATCTATAGATAACTTTTCTTTGTTCGTTCATTACATCATCAAAATCTAATAAGTGCTTTCTGATATCAAAGTTATGACCCTCAACTCTTTTTTGGGCTTTTGCAATCGCGTTGGAGATCATCTTGTGTTCTATAGGCTCATCGTCTTTCATTCCAAGTTTATTCATAAAAGACTTAATTCTGTCCGAACCAAAGACTCGCATAAGATCATCTTCTAGTGATAAGAAAAACCTTGAAGCTCCAGGGTCACCTTGTCGTCCAGAACGTCCACGAAGTTGGTTATCAATTCTTCTCGATTCATGTCTTTCTGTACCAATGATATATAACCCACCAGCTTTAATTGTTTCTGGATTCAGTTTGATATCGGTACCACGACCGGCCATGTTAGTAGCTATGGTAACAGACCCTGGCATACCAGCATTTTGCACGATCGTTGCTTCTCGTTCATGTTGCTTGGCATTTAGTACTTCGTGCTTTACACCAAATTCAGTTAAAAACTTAGAGAGTATCTCTGAGCTATCAATCGTGATAGTACCAACAAGCACAGGTTGGTTTTTAGAATTACATTCTTTAATTAGCTCTGCTACCGCTTTATACTTTGCCATCTTGTTAGCATAAATTAAATCTGGTTTATCATCTCTGACAATGGGAAGATTAGTAGGTATTACTATAACTTCTAACTTATAAATTTTTCCAAATTCTTCAGCTTCTGTATCAGCTGTACCCGTCATACCGGCGAGAGTATTATACATTTTGAAATAGTTTTGAAATGTAATAGAGGCAAGAGTTTGATTCTCACTCTTTATAGGTACGCCTTCTTTTGCTTCGATTGCTTGATGAAGTCCATCAGACCATCTCGACCCTTCTTTCATTCTACCAGTAAACTCATCGACAATTATTACTTTGCCCTCTTTGATAACATACTGCTCGTCAACTTTGAAAAGAGTATGTGCTCGAAGAGCTTGATTTACATGATGGAGTATTTCCATATTCTGAACGTCAAATAAATTTTCTACTTTTAGAATCTCTTGGACCTTAACAATTCCATCGTCAGTCATTACAGCTGTGTGAGATTTTTCATCAACAGTATAATGAACATCAACTTGTAACTTTGAAGGTATAGAATTTACTTTGTGGTAAAGATCAGTGTTTCCTTCACTTGGCCCAGAAATTAGTAGAGGTGTTCTAGCTTCATCAATCAGAATTGAATCGACCTCATCTACAATACAAAAGTTATGTGGTCTTTGAACATACTCATCTAGATCAAACTTCATATTATCTCTAAGATAATCGAAGGCAAATTCGTTATTAGTTCCGTAAGTTATATCTGCTTGGTAAGCTTCCATTCTATCTTCGTCACTCATGTCGTGAACAATACATCCGACGGTTAATCCTAACCATTTATAAAGTACTCCCATCTCCTCAGCATCTCGACTTGCAAGATAGTCGTTGACTGTAACTAGGTGAGCACCTTTTCCAGTTAAACCGTGAAGATACATTGGAAGAGTCGCTGTAAGAGTTTTCCCTTCTCCCGTTTTCATCTCTGCAATCTTTCCATCAAAAAGAACTATTCCACCAACGATTTGAACATCATATGGTTCCATTTTTAAAACACGCTTAGATGCTTCTCTAACTGTTGAGAAAGCCTCCGGAAGAATATCACTGAGTGTACTTCCATTCGCTAACATTTCTCTAAACTTATTGGTTTGGGCTTTAAGTTCCTCATCACTGAGTGTTGCAATTTTTTCTTTGTGACTATTTATTTCATTAAGAAGAGGTCTCATCATTTTGATGTCTCTATCTTGTTTTGTTCCAAAAACTTTCTTCATAACTTTGTTAATCATTTATTTCTCCAATTTCTTTTTAATTATTTTCTAATACAAAGTATAGTGGATCAACGGCAATACCATTAACTCTTACTTCATAGTGCAAATGGGGTCCAGTTGAGTAACCAGTACTACCAACCTTTGCAATCATTTGCCCTCTTTGTACTTTTTCTCCCTTCTTGACGTGGAGAGTTCTTGAGTGTGCATAAAGAGTTTCAATTCCATATCCGTGATCTATTTGGACAAATTTTCCAAATCCAGACTTCACACCTGAATAAGTTATTAATCCATCAGCAGGTGCAATTATTGGTGTTCCATAAGGTGCACCAACATCTAATCCTTCATGCATCTTTAGTTTTCCAGCGTAAGGGGACATTCTTTGACCAAAGTAACTTGTAATCCAACCAACAGCTGGCATTATAGTCGGCGTTGATTGAATAACTGACTCTTTATCCAGTAGATACTGATCCAACTCGTGAACTTTTGTTTCAAGAGTTGAGACAACCTTTTTAATTTTTTTATATTTAAAATCAAAGTCTGAATAGTTGTAAGATAATTCAAAGCTATTTTTAATAACATTTGATAGCTGTCTAGTGATCTTATAGTCATTTGCAAGGCCAAGATTTGCAGCAACTTTATTATCGTAGAGTTCTTTGAGTTTTTGATACTCGGGTTTGGACCTTATGTCTTCAAAGTCAAAGTCGAGTTCTATAGGTCTAGCTTCTATGGATGTTGAGTTGTTATCTGATTTTGGAGAGTAGTCATCCATCGATGAATCGCTATCATCAACTGAGTTTGGTTTTAGAGGAATCTTTGCTTGATCTGAATCTTCAAGCCCTGTTATAATCCTAAGCTTTTTCTCAAACGTGTTAATACGTTGGAGATCTGATGCAAGTGAATTTATTTTATTTTGAAATAACTGGATTTGCTCACGCAACTGCCTATTTTCTAAATTAAGAAGTTTATTTTCGTTAATCTGCTGAACAATCTTTATATAATCATAGAGAAAAATCCCTATCAAAATCGATGTTAGCACGATGAATAATGTGAACGATCTAAAAAGTATTCCCGGAATTTTAAAAGATCTTACTCCTTTATCTTTTTCGGGGATAATCATTAGCGTGTAGTATTTGTCCAAACTTAAGCTCCATGTCTTAAACAAAATACAAGTGTTTTTGTAGGGATATTCTAAGTTGCTCTATGCCAAATTGCAATAACTTAGCTCATTAAGCTCTAATTAATTAGCAAGCGCGATGATTACAGAGATATTGTCTTGGCCACCATTAGCGTTGGCCTGCTTGATCAGCTCACTGACAAGATCATCGAGTTGATTTTGCTTCGCGTTTACTGGATCAGGGATAAACTTATTAACAAGGTGAATTATATCTTCATCAGAAACTTTTCCATGCAGTCCATCTGAGCAAAGTAGAAAAATATCATTTTTTTGAATTTTATATTTGTAAGTATCAACTTCAACTTCAGGTTCAAATCCAACGGTTCTAATTAATACGTTTTTTTGAGGGTCAGCTTTCGCTTGCTCTCTATCATATATTCCAATATTCAACTTTTCTTGTACTAGTGAATGGTCTCTTGATATTTGATAGAGACTACTCTTATTAATTAGGTAAGTCCTTGAGTCTCCAACATTTGCAATATTCATTTCATTGCCGTTAAACATTATTGCTGTGAGTGTGGTACCCATTCCTTTTAGCTCTTCGTTAGCTTGTCCGTGCTTATATATTGAATTGTTAACATATTTTATTGATTCAGAAAGTAGAGTCGGCACGTCAAGTTTAGGTAGATTTTCTTCTATGAAATCAGGTAGAAGACTTACAGTCATTTGACTGGCAATATCTCCACCGTTGTGTCCGCCCATTCCATCTGCAACGGCAAAAAAGTTTCTATTTGGATAAAGACAAATCGAATCTTGATTCGTTGACCTTTTCATTCCAATATCACTAGCCCCAGAACTTAGTACTGCCATAATTTCTCCAACTCTAAAAATAAATAAAATAATATATAAAAATACTATAACAAAAGTTGAAAGTGTTTAAAGTATTTTCAATCTTTTAATCAATTTGCCTAGTTTATTTACATATAGGTGACAAAATGACTCCACGAAAATATTTCCATAATTTCCAATATATGCCTTTGACTTGAACTTATATAATGTAGAATAGATAGTGAAATACCTTAATCAAATCGGAGGATGCATGGGTAACATAGATATTCACAGTTTCATTGAAGAGAATTATTCAAAAGAAGATTTCTCTCATCTTAACTGGACAGGGTCTTTGCAAGACTACATGAATCTTGTAACCAAAGATCCAATGATTGTCAGAAACTCATTCCAAAGAGTTCACGATATGATCATTTCTTATGGAACTTCAACATATACCGAATACAAAAAAGAAATTACTCGATATCACTTTTTTGATGACCCACTAAATAACGGAAAAGATGCGATCTTTGGGATTGATGTTCATTTAATGAAGTTTGTTAATTTCTTCAAAGCGGCTGCTCAGGGCTATGGTACAGAGAAAAGAGTTCTTCTTCTTCACGGTCCAGTTGGTTCTGCTAAGTCATCTATCTCAAGACTCCTTAAAAAGGGACTAGAGCATTACTCAAAAACGGACGAGGGTGCTCTCTACACTTACGAATGGTTTGATGCTGATGAAAGTGAAATCCTTGGTGGATCTAAGTTATTTGAAAGTCCAATGCATGAAGAGCCACTTAAACTTATTCCTCTTGAAGCCAGACAAAAACTAGTGGATCAAATTAATTCTGAAAATGATCTTCATCTGAAACTAAAAATTAAAGGTGATGTAAATCCAGCGTGTAGATATATTTTAAAAGAATATATGAAAAAATATGATGGTGATTGGAATCAAGCCATGAAGCATATTCGTGTAAAGAGACTTCTGCTTTCTGAGAAAGACAGAATTGGTATTGGTACATTCCAACCAAAAGATGAAAAAAATCAAGATTCTACTGAACTTACTGGTGATATCAACTATAGAAAAATTGCACTTTATGGGTCTGACTCAGATCCACGAGCATTTAACTTCGATGGTGAATTTAACATCGCCAACAGAGGTATCGTTGAGTTTATTGAGATGTTAAAGCTCGATGTAGCATTTCTTTATGATCTTCTCGGAGCATCACAAGAGCAATCGATTAAACCTAAAAAGTTCTCCCAAACTGATATTGACGAAGTTATTCTCGGTCACACTAATGAGCCAGAATTTAGAAAGCTTCAATCAAATGAGTTTATGGAAGCATTAAGAGATAGAACCGTAAAAATTGATGTACCTTATATTACACGGCTCGATCAAGAAGTTAAAATTTACGAAAAAGATTTTAACTCTGAGACAATACCGCACATGCATATTGCGCCTCATACATTAGATGTTGCAAGTATGTGGGCCATTTTAACGAGACTTGAAGAACCTAAAAAAGCAGATCTTACTAAACTTCAAAAACTAAAACTTTATAATGGAAAAACTCTTCCCGGTTATAATGAAGATAACGTTAAAGAGCTTAGAAAAGAAGCTATCAGAGAAGGTCTCGATGGTATTTCTCCTCGTTATATTCAAGATAAAATTTCAAACTCATTAGTTAAAAATTCTTCCGCAGGTTGTCTAAACCCATTTATGATTTTTAATGAGCTTGAATCTGGATTAAAGCATCACGGTCTAATTAGTTCTCCTGATCAACTTGATCACTTTAGAGAGATGTTGGCTGTGGCAAGACAAGAGTATGAAGATATTGTTAAAAACGATGTTCAAAAAGCTATTTCAGTTGATGAGACAGCTATTCAAACTCTTTGTGCAAACTACATTGATCACGTTAAGGCTTATACTCAAAAAGAGAAAATTAGAAATAAGTATTCTGGCAAGCTTGAAGATGCTGATGAAAGATTTTTAAGAGCGATAGAAGAAAAAATTGATATTCCAGAGTCTCGAAAAGATGATTTTAGACGTGAGATTATGAATTACATCGGTGCACTCGCTATTGAAGGTAAACAATTCGATTACAAAATGAATGAGAGACTTCATAGAGCGCTTGAACTGAAACTTTTTGAAGATCAAAAAGACAGCATTAAACTTACTACAATTATTTCTAACGTTGTAGATAAAGCAACTCAAGAGAAGATTGATGTTATCAAAACAAGGCTTATAAAGAACTTTGGATATTGTGATATATGTTCAACAGATGCGTTAAACTTTGTTGCTAGTATCTTTGCTAAAGGTGACTCAATAAAGTCATAACAGTTAATTGATAATCTTTTAATTTAGATAAGGGAAGCTTGTGGATCATCCAATAAAGAGGGACCATTCAAGATTTAGAAAAATCATTAAAGGAAAGATTAGAGATAATCTAAAAAAATACGTGTCTCAGGGACAACAAATTATTCCCAAGGGGAAAGATAAGTTTACAATTCCTATGCCCTCGATTGATATTCCACGATTTCGCTTTGGTGAAAAAAGTGAAGGTGGATCTGGACAAGGCCAAGGTGGAGAAGGTGATCCAGTTGATGGAAAACCTGGTGAAGGTGAACCTGGAGAAGGCGAATCTGGTGAAGGTGAGGGAAATAAAGAACTTGAAATTGAGATGGATATTGAAGAACTTGCCAAGATTCTTGGGGATGAATTAGAACTTCCAAATATTGAACCAAAAGGTAAAAGTGAAATCGCATCTAAAGTAGATCGCTATACTTCAGTAGGAACAGTTGGCCCCGACTCTCTTAGACATTTAAAAAGAACATACAAGCAAGCTTTAAAAAGACAAATGTCTATGGGTGTCTACGACCCTATGAATCCAAGAGTCGTACCTATTAGAGCTGATTATAGATATAGGGCAGCAAACAGTACAACTGAGCTTCAAAACTCAGCCGTCGTTATTTACATGATGGACGTTTCAGGCTCTATGGGTGAAGAACAAAAAGAAATTGTTAGAACGGAATCATTTTGGATTAACCTATGGTTAAAGTCACAATATAAAAATATTGAAATGAGATATATCATCCACGATGCTACTGCAAAAGAAGTTGAAGAAGATGTCTTTTTTCGAACTAGAGAAAGTGGAGGAACACTTATATCTTCCGCTTTTAAACTATGTAAACATATTATTGAAACAGATTACGATCCTAATGAATGGAACATCTATCCTTTTCATTTTAGCGATGGTGACAACTGGTCAGCCGATGATACTAAAGTGTGTATGAGTCTTTTAGATGATTTCCTTTTACCTAATTCAAATATGTTTTGTTATGGGCAAGTGGAGAGTCGTTACGGCTCTGGTCAATTTTATAAAGATCTTGCAACTAAATATGGAACTGACTCTGAAGATGTCATTCTAAGTAAAATAAAAGATAAAGAGGCAATTCTAGACTCGATTAAAGATTTTCTTGGAAAGGGTAAATAATGTTACGAACAAAAATGATTAGTGGAAAGCTTCTTGATCTTCAAAGGGAAATCCAGGGCTATGCTGATGACTTTGGTCTCGATTATTTTCCACAAGTATTTGAAGTTTGTGACTATGACACTATCAATATATTAGCAGCTCAAGGTGGTTTTCCTATTCGTTACCCTCACTGGAAATTTGGAATGGATTACGATCAACTCTCTAATGGATACCGCTTTGGTATTCAGAAAATATATGAAATGGTAATCAATACAAACCCTTGTTACGCCTATCTTTTAGAAGTGAATAACTGGCTCGATCAAAAACTTGTTATGGCACATGTTTATGGACATAACGATTTCTTCAAAAATAATATGTGGTACAGCCACACCAATAGAAATATGATGGATGTAATGGCCAATAATGGTACAAAGATCCGTCGTTATATGGAAAAATATGGTCAAGACCGTGTTGAGCAGTTCATTGATAAAGTATTATCTTTAGAGAACCTTATTGACGTAAATCATCTCTTTGAAACAAACGAAGTGGTTCAAAGTCGTAAAGAAAAAGAAAAGCAAGCATCAATTGAAGCTGAAAATGGTGGATACATGATGGACGACAGAAGCCAGGCTTTAAAATCATTTATGAATTCCAATAAAAGACACGATGATGCTAAGGATCTTCCTCAAGAGGAGATTAGTGATTTCAGCGCACAGAATAATACAGACAAAGGCAAGAGAGACATTTTAAAGTTTCTTATCGAGAATGCACCACTAGAAGAGTGGGAAGCTGATATTATCGGTTGCTTAAGAGAAGAGGCCTATTACTTTCTGCCACAAAGAATGACTAAGATAATGAATGAGGGCTGGGCAAGTTATTGGCACTCTACTATTCTTACTCAAAAAGCTCTAGACCCAAATGAGATTGTCGACTTTGCAGATATTCACGCAGGCGTTATGACGATGAGTAAGCAAAATATCAACCCATATAAAGTCGGTATTGAGCTGATGCGAGATATCGAATATAGATGGAATACTGGTAAGTTTGGTAAAGACTATAATGAGTGCCCTTCAATGCACGATAAAGAAAACTGGAATACCAAGCTTGGGCTTGGACGCGAAAAAATATTTGAAGTCAGAAAATCTCACAATGATATTACTTTCTTAGAAGAATTTCTCACTCCGGAATTTTGTAATCGCCAGCAATTATTTACCTATAAATACAACCCAAGATCCGGAAGAATGGAGATCGACTCTCGAGACTTTCAAGCAATTAAGCAAAAGCTTCTAACTCAATTAACAAATTTTGGTTCACCACTTATTCAAGTTGAGGATTCAAACTTTAAAAATAGAAAAGAACTCCTCTTAAAACATGTTCATGGTGGGGTTGATCTTGATATGCAATTTGCGGATGCGACGATGAGAAATCTCTACGCTCTTTGGAAAAGACCTATTAACCTTGCAACTATTATTGAGGAAAAAGAGACTGTTTTCAACTTTGATGGAAATGAACTGAAGGCACTTTAATATTCTAAACCATTAGATCTACTGAGAAGAAACTCCTTGAACAAAGCCTGAAGTCTTTTTGTTGTATTGTTTTGTTTAAGATCAAATACTTTATCATCAATAAGTCCAATTGGCATTACTTCCCTTGTCGATGAAGTTATAAACGCTTCATCAGCTTCACTTACATCTTGTACTGTTAGATCCTTAATAATGAGTTTTATATTATTCGTATTACAGATTTCAATAATTTTCTCTCTTGTTATTCCTAACAGTAATCCCGCATTTGCTGATGGAGTGAAGACGATATCAGATTTAATCAGCCAAACGTTGAAGCTTGATCCTTCGGTGATATTTTGATCACTGTTAAGCATAATAGCATCATTAAACCCTAGATTTTTGGCTTCGGTTATGGCCATAACATTATTCAAGTAATTTCCAGACTTTGCCTCTGGATTTGTGGATCGAGAATCATTCCTTAGTATAGAAACAACTTTAAGTTTTATTCCGCTTCTATAAAAATCTTGATTGTGTTGAGGCTTTGGTTTAACAATAATCACAAGATTGTTTTTTTTACTCTGTGTCGGATCGAGGGAAAGCTCACTTTCACCTCTTGTGAGTATTATTCTAATATAAGCATTTGTGATATTTGATACCTTCAAAGTCTTGAGACACTCTTTAATGAGTTCATCTCGTGTGTAAGTAATATTCATCTGGAGAAGGTTCGCTGATGTATAAAGTCTGTTTAGATGATCTTCAAAGAAGAATAGTTTTCGATTCTTCGAATACGCGACCTCATATACTGAGTCTCCATAAAGAAAACCTCTGTCTAGTACAGAGATTTTTGCATTCTGGGGAGAGACTATCTCCCCATTGATATTGATAAATGTATTATCAAAAAATGAGTTGTTACTTTTCATTCTGGAGCTGTATAAGCTCGTTGTCGAGCTCTTCTATGTCTTTTTGATTGATAAATACTTCTTCATCAATTGTCTCATCTGAGATACTCGCAATTAAGCGTTCAGTTAAATTATTTTTGTCTGGTATGATTTTGTCTTCTCTTTTGGCCGTAAGAGTAAAGTTTTCCCAAATTTCAAGGTGAAATTGTAGCCAACAGTTTATTCCATCTTCGTTTTTACAACTAAGATCAGAATATATCTGTGCTTTCTCAAGGTCTTTGATCATCATTGAGTTGAATGCATATAATTGATTTACTTCAGGGCTTTGAGAGTTTCTACTGCCTATAACAATTCTCTCCAGATCATTTGCTGACTCTTGATATTTTTTTGCTCCAGCTTTAAATGCTGCAAGGACTGTGAGCTTTTTATATTTATCTTCTGCTTTATTTTCCAACTTAGAGATGTATTCAATTCCATCGTTCCACTGCTTAAGTGTCCATGCAAGAGGAATCATTCTTTCAATACTGTTTTGTGAGTTTATCTTCTTCTTTAATGCAAGCTTAAACTGTGCGTATGCAAGTTCATATTTCTTTTGTGACAAATAAATATTGCCTTTGATATTCTGAGAGTTTGGCGATTCTAAGTCTTCAATAAATTGATAGGCCTTAACGATTTTACCTTCTCTATAGTATAGCATTCCGACGAGTTCTCTGATTTCTGGGTCTGAATAGATATCAGGATTGATAAACTTTAATCTATCTAATATTTTTTTCTGTTGGCCTAAGTATAATGACAGTTTCAAAAAGAGTTTTAAATATCTTCCAGTCTCATTCTCTATATTAATAGATTTAAATGGAATCGTTGTTGCTTCAGAGCTTTTTGTAAGTTTTAGATTCACTAGGGTAGACATCCATACATGCTCGGTATCTGACTGAGTAAGCGTTGCATCTACACATTTACTCCACTCTTTTGCTGCATCAACACTTTTATCTAGAACAAGGTAGTTCATTGTTCTCAGTAGACATAAGTTTTTTGTATAAGATAAGTTAAGCATTTCTTTTTTTGTGAGAAACTCAAGTGACTTCTCATATTCGCCTTGAATAAAGTATATCATCCCCAAGTATCGAAATTTGATGATCTGTGCATATTTGTCTTGAGACTTATCTGCTATGAGCATGAGTTTAGCTTTCTCAAGATTACCATTAATCATGTAGAACTTAATAGTTCCAAGGCTTGTATTAATCTTCTTACTATTATTGAGTTTTCTATAAAACTCTAATCCGTTCACATCACTCTCAAACATAGGGTAGTTGAATGTACCTCTTTGCTCTAGAAAGAAATCATTTGGATTTATATCTCCGGCTAAAGCGGAAAACATTACTAAATTGAGAAGACTAAATAAAAATATTTTCATTACTTAACCTATCGTCATTTAATCCGATAAGTTTACATATAAACAAGGATTTAGATGACTACTTTAGTAGGGTTATTGACATTGATTTTCGCGAGTTCAACCATCGCTCTAGTTCCTCTCGAGGGTCTATTGTATGGTGATGTGACTGAGATAAGTCAAAACGATCCTTTAATGGGAGTATTTTCAAACGATGCTGTTGCCAATCCTTTGCTATTAAGTAGTCAAAAAACTGCAAGCTTCAAAGAGTATTTAGGTTTGTTCCAGCAGGGTAAAAATCTTAAAAACTCATGCTCATTTATAAGCTCATTTAGATACTCAACTCCTTGGAAAGAGAAACAAGCTAAAAGAACTATTGCTTCAACATTGCAATACATCGGTATAGATCAAACAATGAAAGCGATAGTCGAGTATGTTAAACTTCTTGATTTCACAGAAGACGAATTTACAAAACTTTCTACAAATCTTATTAGTATTACTTGTTCTAAGAACTTATCTCTTTATTCCATAAAGCTTTTAAAAGATAACTTTAAAAATCTCTATGACAATCATACAAAGGGACAGTTCCAATTGCCAGGTCTTATTGATTCTCCTTATTACTCGGAAGATGTAAAATTAATTACCAACTCTGTCAGGGCGAAAAAGAATGAACTAGAACTTACCGTTAGAGCGTTTAGATCTTTTTGCTCGTGGAATGGGGATACTGATAATTATAGGTTGATGACTCCGTACTTGCAGAACCCATTTGTCATGAGTGTTATTTATAATAACTTATTAGATAGAAAAATTAGCTACAACGAAGAGACTACTGTTGTTGAATATAAAGAAAACAAAAAAACAGTAAAAGTGACCTGTGAGCATTTAATCTGTCGAAAAACAAATACGGCAACGTTTAAACAAAATTTTCCTCGAATGGTAGGGGCTACAGATCTTGGTACTGATTTCTCTGCTCTTTATTGTGGTCACTTCTCCAAGCTAGACTACGATGTGAAAGGTCAAGGTAGTACCATTAAGAAATGGATCAAGGAGACGACTATTGATTCTCCCCATTTAGAGGCTATGAACTTCTTAAGCCTATTAACAAAACAATCGGATATATTAGTAGGACTTGATAATTACGCTGAAGTAAACAAAGTTATAAAATCTAGTATCGATAGCAGATGGAATAAGTGGGCAAAAGAGAAAACTTCAAACCTTGTGACAGATCTTCTATTTGAAGAGTCTCTTAATGTTGACTTAAAAACATTGGTTAATACATCTTCAAATCTCAAAGGAGAGTTAAGTATAATTTTTGACTTTACACTTGGAGAAATGGATAGAGTTCTAGAAGATGATGATAAAGTAACTTCAGTTTTTCATCTCAATCTTCCTGAAAACTATTTAAGATGGATGAGAAAAGAATATATTGCAAAAAATAATCTGTCTGACTATCGAGGCTTAAAAGATCTTGAACAAAAAGTTGAAGCTTACATAAAGTCAGAGCTTGATAAAAAGAAAAAATATTTTCTGATTCCCCTTTGGAATGAAAGACTTGCTGGAATTATTGCTAGAGAAATACAATCTCAAATTGTCGAATACAAAGGTTCAAAATATAAAAACTATACCAATAAAGCGGTTTCTATTCCCGTAAGATTTCGTTATGGACTTTTTGCTTTAAAATACCTTAATGAAAAATTTAAGGCTAAATATCGATCGGTTAGTTCTGTTTCAGCCAAGCCTTAGCGCTATCTCACCATTTTTTAACCATGACTGCCTTGACATTTATCGTTATGACGCCAATATATGGTCATGACAAAAAAACCAGAAAGCCCAAAAGTTGAAGTTCTCTCAAAAGAAGAAGAACTCGCTGGTGAAGAGAATATTCCAAATCAAGACATTATTGAAGCCTTCAGGGCAGAATCTAAAGATGAACAAATAAATATTATTGAAAATTTACTTCCAACTAAGTCCGTTGGTCGAGAGCTAATTAGTAAAAGTGGTGGTGAATATACCGATACTCTGAAACAGTATATCAAAGACATTTCTCACCACAATCTCTTGTCGCCTCTAGAAGAAGAAGCACTTATTAGTAAACTTATGGAAACCGGTGATATAGAGGTGGCCAAAAAACTTGTTTTGGCCAACCTAAGACTAGTAGTAAAAATTTCACTTGAATATAAGAGTGCTTATCAAAACGTTATGGACTTAATCCAAGAAGGTAATATTGGTCTTATGAAGGCCGTCTCCAAATACAATCCAGATAAAGGCGCTAAGCTTTCCTACTATGCGAGTTGGTGGATTAAATCTTATGTTCTAAAATTTATATTAGATAACTTCAGATTAATAAAAATTGGAACAACAGCCGACCAAAAAAAGTTATTTTATAACCTTATGAAAGAGAAGGATAGGTTAGCTGCGCAGGGCATAGAGCCCACGCCAAAACTCATTTCTGAGAATCTCGGAGTCAGCGAGAAGTCAGTGATTCAAATGGATCAAAGACTTGGATCTTCCGGTTCTGAGGTTAGCATCGATTATGGAGTTGGAGTTGAAGGAGAGGGAAGTATTAGTGACCTTCTCGCTAGTCCTGAAATGGATGTTGACGATGCATTGAGTCATCTAGAGAGTCTTGATATCTTACAAGATAATTTAAAAGATTTTCTTGCTGACCTAAAAGAAAGAGATAGAGATATTTTTAAAAAGAGGCTTTTAAGCGAGGTTCCTCCAAGTCTTCAATCTATAGCAGATGATTACGGAGTATCTAGAGAGAGAATCCGCCAAATCGAAGAAAGACTCCTTAATAAGTTAAAGGTTTACATGTCTGACTTTTTGAAGTAAAACAGGCACTTAATTCATTCTAGGTTTTGAAAATAATTTTAATTCTTGGTTTGAATCTTATGGAGAATATATGATTACTAAAGAAAAAACAGTTGAATTAACAGCCCAGTTTGGTGGATCGGATAAGAACACTGGTGTACCAGAAGTTCAAATCGCTATCATGACTGAAAGAATTAAAAACTTAACAGCTCACTTTGGAGATCACAAAGCTGATCACCATTCTAAAAGAGGACTAATGAAACTTATTGGTCGTCGTAGAAGACTACTTAGATATATTCAAGGTAAAGATGAAGCTAAATACCAAGAAACAATTAAAGCTCTTGGATTAAGAAAGTAATTAAAAATAAAAATTAATATGTAAGAAGGCTCCAAATTCGGGGCCTTTTTATGGTTTACTCCTTAATGCGCTGTGTAATATTTACAAAGTAGATGCATACTGTCCCTAAAAAGGAGAGGGTGTCTCAAAGAAAAATCGACCTGATGAACACTGCGTTCAAGGAGCCCATTATGAAGATATTATTTTCAGTATTTGCTATAACTTTAAGTTTTTCTAGTTTTGCCCAAGATTCTAGTTTGCAGCCAATTCTTGAGCCTAAACTCACAGTGGATAGTTTAAACCTAGTTTTAGATGATTCAAAAATTAGTTGCGATCACGACTCAGCGACAAAACTTGTTAGAACTCTTTTGAATCGAATAATTTTAAATTTTGAAGAAAGTAACTATGGACAATCGTCAGCCTATTATAATTCTGATGATAACTCAGTTATCGTGAAAAGAAACGAAGGTGTTTATTACTCTGGTTTAGACAGTCGAACGATGGTTTTTATCGGTAAATTTAAACTCTCGGATGATCAAAAAACCGTCATGAGAGTTGAGACTTCTTTTGGAAAACTAAGAAGGAAGTTAACAAATGAAGGGACTATAGTTTCTCCGAGACCGCGCTATATTGATGTATTTGATGTTCATTCAATAAATGTTAATAATTGCAAGGTCATAAAAAACATCTAACAAGATGATTATTAGCAATGGAGATCATTTCAAAATTTAATAATATTATTATTTTATTCTTAAGGGATTTTCGGTGTAGATGCTTTCGTTAGATTAAAATCTGTTCTTCATTTTTATAAATTAAAGTACAAAGTATATGCTAAAGCCTGCTTATCGCAGGCTTTGATATTAATAAATTGGGTCCACAGCACCTTGACATCTATTAGGATCAGCTTGATCAAACGTAGGCATTGAAAAATTTTCTCTCTCACAAATACCAACAACTTTACATGCAGCTTTTACGCAGAATGATCCTTGTTCTGCTGAATAACATCTAAGTGCACATGTCTCTTAAACCTTGGTTATCCGTACCAGTAGTTTTAATGAAACACTGAGATGACGGAGTTGTTGGTGTAACTGCCTGACAATCACCATGACTGAGACAAGTTTGGCCATGATTGGCCGATTGAACGGTCATTGAAATAAGTGTAAGCGTTGATAGTAGTATTAATTTCATTTTTATACTTTTAATTGTTTATTAATTATCGTTTTTTAAACAATTTGATACTGCGTTTTTAAAGTCATTATTATTTTTTAAAAGGTAGCCATGATTTCCTCGTCCACCAGAATAGCAACCACCACCATTAGTATGAACACCTATAACAGATCCAGTTATTTCATGAATAATGGGTGAGCCCGAATTTCCATTTGATGTGAAGGCATTGTAGTAGATCACTTTACCTCGAATTCTTTTAATAGGACCGGTATCAGATTTCTGAACGTTAAATTCTTCTGGAACTCTTGCGTGATTATATCCATAGCCACGAATACTTACGAGATCGCCGTTTTTAAAAGCACTGTAGTTTAGATCAAACTTACCTTGAACCTCTCCAGCAAATTTCCCAGTGATAGGATTTTTATAAGTTTTGAAAACTGCAAAATCATTTGAATAAAGCTTATTGCCTTGAGCTATACTGGTTAAGTCTACTTGATACTGATCCGTTACTGCTGGATGTTGAATATCTCCATTTGCATCCGACATTGGAACGTTAAATTGCACGGTATGAGTTTTTTCGACACAGTGAGCAGCTGTAACCATGCAACTTTTTCCAATTAAGAACGCTGTACACCCTCTAGTATCAACTCCCACTCTTATGTTTCTACCAATACGAGAATCATCAGTTACAGTTCTATCATCCTTTTGACATGGGGACTTAGTATCAGTTGATGCTTGAACACTTATGGCCATGACAAATAATATTAGATATTTCATTTTAACTCCAAAGTTTGTTTAGCTTTAATGATAAGGAATAAACTTACGTTGTAAAATATAGCTTTTGTGCTCGGCGCATAATGTCTGTAAATATCAGATTTTAGTTCCTAAAGCGCAATAAATTCAATACAATGACTCCAATTATTATTTAATCATCCCAGTAGGTGTCGCTGTTTATGAGGATATATAATGAGCTAACTTTTAGTTGATTATATATCTTTATTAAACACTTCGATCTTCTGGGAATATTTCAAGGAGAAACAAATGATTAACAACAAAAAAGAATTTACGTTCAAGTACGGTTCTAAAGACGTAACACTAGAAACTGGTCGTTTGGCCAAACAAGCAGATGGTGCAGTACTTGCAACTTCTGGAGAAACTCAAGTATTAGTAACAGTTGTATCTGCTCATGAAGTTAAAGATGGTCAGGACTTTTTTCCACTAATGGTTGATTACAAAGAGAAATTCTCTGCAGCGGGTAAATTCTTAGGTGGATTTATGAAAAGAGAGGGGAGACCTTCAAATGCAGAAATTCTTTTAATGAGAATGACAGACCGTCCACTTAGACCACTTTTCCCATCGGGATATATGGCCGAAACAATTGTTATGGCACAAGTTCTATCTTTTGATGGTGAAACAGATCCTGAAGTACTTGCAGGTCTTGCAACTGCTGCAGCCCTTGCGATTTCAGATATTCCTTTTGCTGGTCCAATTGGATTTTGTAAAGTTGGTAAAGTAGATGGATCATTAGTTCTTAACCCAAATATTGATCAATGGGAAAACTCAACAATTGAATTAGTTCTTGCTGCAAGTAAAGATGCTATTTTAATGGTTGAAGGTGAAGCTAACGAAGTTTCTGAAGAGGAAATGATGGATGCATTAATGTTTGGTCAAAAAGAGATCAAACAATTTTGTGAAGTTATTGACACTATGGTTGCTGAATGTGGGAAAGAGAAAAGAGAGTTCGTATCTGCTGATGCAAATGCAACTCTTACAGCTAAAATGGCTGATTACTCTGACCGTGCTCGTGCAACATTAGCATTTGATAATAAGCAAGTTAGATCTAAAGCAATTTCAAAACTTACAAGTGAAGTTGCAGCAGATATAAAAGCTGACCCAGAATCTTTTGGATTAACAGCTTCAGACTCTGCAGGTAAATCAGCTTATCAAGGTGTTGATGATCTTCTTTATACAATGATGAGAAAAGATATTCTTGAAAACAGTAAAAGAATTGCTGGTCGTGCTTTAACTGAAGTTCGTGAAATCGAAACAGAAGTTGCTGTATTAAAAAGACCACATGGTTCATCTCTATTTACTAGAGGGGAAACTCAGGTTCTTGCAACGGCAACACTAGGTGGAAAAGAGGGCGAGCAAATGGCCGATTCAATCCACGGTGTAAGTTTCCAAAAGTTCTATCTTCATTATACTTTCGCTCCTTACTCTGTAGGAGAAGCAAGAGGATATAGAGGTGTAGGTCGTCGTGAAGTTGGCCACGGTAATCTTGCAGAAAGAGCGCTTAAGAAAATGCTTCCAAAAGATTTCCCATACACTATTAGATTAACTTGTGAAGTTACTGAATCAAATGGTTCATCTTCAATGGGTTCAGTTTGTTCTGGTTCAATGGCTCTTATGGATGCTGGTGTTCCAATGATTAAGCCGGTTGCAGGTATTGCAATGGGACTTATTAAAGAAGGAGAAAAGTTTACAATCCTTACAGATATTTTAGGAGATGAAGATCACCTAGGAGATATGGACTTTAAAGTGGCAGGTACAACAGAAGGTATCACTGCAATCCAAATGGACATTAAAATCACAGGAATTACAGAAGAAATTTTCACAAAAGCTATGAGTCAGGCAAAAGAAGCAAGACTTCATATCCTTGGTGAGATGGCCAAAACAATTTCTGCTCCTAAGCCGAGTTACAAAAATGGTGTCCCAACAATTAAGACTGTTCAAATTGCAACAGACAAAATTGGTGCTCTTATCGGTCCAGGTGGTAAAAATATTAAAGCACTTCAAGAAGACTTTGGTGTTAACATCGAAATCGATGAAGACGGTACAGTTAAAGTTCTTGGTGTTGATGCTGAGAAACTTGCTGATTGTGTTATGTCTATCGATATGCAAATCAATGGTCCAAAAATTGGAACTGAGTACGATGCAAAAGTTGTAACAATCAAAGAATACGGTGCATTCGTAGATATTGCTAAAGGTGTATCTGGTCTTGTTCACGTAAGTGAAATGTCAGACGAGAGAGTGAAAGATCCAAATGACTACGTTTCTGAAGGTGATACTATTAAAGTAAAAGTTTTAGAAGTTGATAGATTTGGAAAAGTTAAGCTTTCTGCTAAAGCCTGTGCTCCTCTTAAAAGTAAGAAAGCATAATTAGCATTAAATGATTTATTTAGAATCAACTAGTAATATTACTAATTTTGAGAAGGGACCTATTCGTAGGTCTCTTTTTAGTAATGGCGCAGTTTCTTTATTTCATAAAATGAAAGGAAGAAAGGTCGCTGTTGTTAATTTGTATTTTTTAGCGGGATCAATTTTTGAAAAAGAAGAAGAATATGGCATTGCGCATGTTCTTGAACATATGCTTTTTAAAGAAAGTGCCAGCTCCAATATTGTTCGTGAATTAGAATTTTTAGGTGCAGACATTAACGCCTATACCTCTAAAGAATTTATTTGTTTTGAACTCAGTTGTATCTCTTCTAAACTTCATCTTTTTTTAGAAAAGTTTCTTATTCTGTTTTTAAATCCAAGTTTTAACTTGAAAGAGTTATCTCTTGAGAAGAAAGTCATCGTCCAAGAACTTCGAGAAGACAAAGACGATCACGAAACAGAAGCTATCGAATACATGTATGCTAAAAATTTTGATTCCAATATAGGGCATTCAGTTGGTGGTTCGATAAGGAATGTTAAGCAGTTCAAAAAAGGCGATGTTTTGTCTTTTTATAATAGATTCTTTTCGGCCAATAGAATGGTCTTGTCTATAGTGTCTGGTAATAACTTTGATTCACTCGAAGAAATTTGTGCTAAAACTTTTAAAAGCTCTAGGAAAACAAAGCACTATAGACTTGGTCAAAGTAACCGTTATGGGGCACTCACTCATTTCAAATCTAAATTAAAAAGATCGATGGAAAATTCAATCTTAATGCTCTCATTTGATGGCGTTAGTTTAGAATCAAAACATTATTATGATTTACTCGTTTTAGATGAATTACTTTTTGGTGGACTATCATCAAAGTTTTTTGAACTTTTACGAGAAAAGCTTGGCTTAATATACTCGCTTGGCTCTTCAATTAATAGCTACGTTAAAACTGGAAGTTATGTAATGGTTTTTAATACCAGTAAATCAAATATCAAACAGCTTAAGCTGTCTATAAATACAGTTTTAGAATACTACACTGAGAACTTTTTTGATGAATCAGAAATTCTTGGAATTATCAATCGCATTAAAGAAGGATGGGAAATCTCATTTGATGAACCTATCGGCCGATGTGAATATATAGCTCTTGAAGAGTTGTATGGAACTCACAACTACTCAGTTGACAAGATGGTTGAAAAACTCAACCTTGTCGATGCAAAATCAATCAATAAACTTTTAAAAAGAATTTTAAAAAATGGTCATAGCGAACTAGTTGTAGGCCCTTAAGATAAGAGGAAGATATGAGTATATTAAAAATTAAATTATTAGAGAACTTTGATAAAGAACTTATGCTTCCAAAGTATGAGACCGCTCAAGCTGCAGGAGCAGATCTAAGAGCATGCTTAGTTGACTCTGAACCTTTCATTATCCATCCAGGTCAAAGAGTTTTAATACCCACTGGACTCTCTTTTGAGATCGAACCAGGTTTTGAAGTTCAAATTAGACCAAGATCCGGTCTTTCTTTAAAAACAGGTCTTCTTGTTGTTAATTCACCAGGAACTATAGATGCTGACTATAGAGGGGAAGTAAAAATTATTCTGGGTAATATGGGCGATCAAGTAGAGATAATTCATCACGGAGATCGAATTGCTCAAATGGTATTGATGCCAATTACACAAGCCAAATTTGAAGTTGTAGACATGCTCAGCGATACAGAGCGTGGTGACGGTGGTTTTGGTTCAACAGGAAAAGCATAAACAATTAATATTTATAGGTAAGGAGAAGTTATGAGCAAAGAAGTTAAATACGAGAAATGTGCTAATGCAGATGAAGCTTGGATAGCAGTTAAAAGCCATATTACTCCTGAACTTATCGAGAAGTTCAAAGTTAAAGCTGATGTTGATTACATGGAAGCTCAAAAGAAGATAAAAGCCAAAGGAAAGGGTTTTGAATTAAATATCGACCTTCTTGACGATAGAGCCCGGGCTGAGATAAAGCTCTCTTTGTTATTAAAACCACTAAAAGGTAAGATTCTGGAAGGAATCGAGAAGCAGCTTAAAAGAGTAGTCTAAAGGACAAAATCAAATGCATAAAGTAACACTTTGGCCAAGCGGCTCTGTCGTTGAAATGAATGAAAAAGACTCCGTTTTTGAACAGCTAAAAGAGGCGGGAATTCCCGTGAAATCTACATGTGCTGGGTTCGCTAGTTGTGGTCAGTGCAAGGTTGTTATCACCTCAGGTGGTGAAAACCTTAATGAGCCAAGCTTTGAAGAAAAGCAACTTATTGGAAATGTTTTTCACATCACTAAAGAGCGACTTTCTTGCCAGACATTTGTTAAAGGTGCGGTAACAGTTGATATCTCTGCACATAAAGACGAGCCCAAAATTACAAAAACAAAAGCTATCAGACGAACTCGCGAAGAGGCTGATACAATCTTAGCTGAAAGACGAGAGGCCGGAGTTGAGAAAAGAAAAGTAAAAGTTCATAAACTCGGTGGCGGCAAGAAACCTAAGCCATTCAATTTCTCAAACGATGAAGATTCATAAAAATTTATAATTATACTGGAGAGTAAATAAATGGAAACAGGACCTGTTAACAATAAATATCCAAGCGGAATAAAATATATTGTATGGAACGAAGCCGCTGAAAGATATAGTTATTATGGGATGAGATCAATTCTTGTTATCTTTTTAACTCAATACTTAATGATTAAAGATAATGATGCAATTGCGGATTATCATTTATTTGCTGGTTTATGTTACTTGTTTCCTGTTGTTGGAGGATATCTCTCTGACAGATTCCTTGGGAAATATAAAACGATTCTTTTTCTTTCAATTGTTTACTGTATCGGACATTTACTGCTCGCAGTTTTTGAACACAGTTATAACGGTTTCTATATTGGTTTAATGTTCATCGCTGTTGGTTCTGGTGGTATTAAGCCATGTGTATCAGCACACGTTGGTGATCAGTTTAAGCCAGATCAGAAACATCTTTTACGTAAGGTATTTGATCTGTTTTATTTTATGATCAACTTTGGATCATTCTTTTCAACTCTAATTACTCCTTGGACTCTTGAACACTACGGACCAGCATTAGCTTTCGGTGTACCAGGAGTACTTATGGCAATAGCAACTTTTATCTTTTGGCTCGGAAGAAATGACTTTGTTCATATTCCACCAGCTGGAAAAAATGCTCACGGAACACTTGCTGTTTTAATTAGTGCATTTAAAAACTTCTCAGATAGAGGAGACAAAGGACTGCTAGGTGGTGCTATAAAGGATCATCCAGTTGAAGCAGTTAACGATGTGAAAGCCGCAATGGGTGTTATAAAAATCTTTGCAGGTATCTCAGTATTTTGGGCGCTATTTGATCAACATGGGTCGAGTTGGGTTCTTCAGGCAAAAGAGATGAACCTGGATGTTAATGTTCTTGGTTGGCAAGGAACATTACTTCCTTCTCAAATTCCAGCTCTTAACCCAATTATGGTTATGTTCTTAATTCCACTTTTCTCATTCGTTATTTACCCAGGTATTCAAAAAGTATTTGGCTATGAAATGACTCCACTTAGAAAAATGGGTTGGGGGATGTTTGTTGCAGCTTCAAGTTTTGTTTTCGTTGCAGTTTATCAATCATTCTTAGATGATGGACAAAAAATCTCTGTTCTTTGGCAGGTGATTCCATTTTTAATTATAACGATGGCAGAAGTTATGGTTTCAATTACCGGTTTAGAGTTCGCCTATACACAAGCACCTAGAAGTATGAAGTCTACAATTATGAGTATGTTCCTTTTGACTGTATTTTTTGGAAACATGATTACGGCTTATATTTCTGCGGTAAACGTTTTTGATGGCCCAGGATTTTTCTTATTCTTTGCTGCACTGATGACCGGATTTGGATTCTTCTTTGCATATATGGCAAAAAATTACGAAATGAAAGATTACATGGAAAGCTAAATCCATATCTAAATATCTTTGGGTCTATAACTTATAGGCCCAAAGCACCTTCAATTATTGGCAGTCATACTATCTAATTAATCATCCAAACTCCTTATTTTACGCAATTTTGAATACTTAGATCTATTCTTTGCATATAATCCCAACAAATCTTGTTAAGTATTAAAATAAACTAAAATCTTTTAATCAAATGACGATAAGTAATTGGGATTTAATTTAAGGTTGGAAATTATGCGTAGAAAAAATTTACACTTACTACTTTTATCACTACTCGTAATCTGTTTCAGTTCATGTACTGAAGAGATTTCAGAGAAGCTTAAGGAAGCGGCTGCCGACGAGGCAAGTTCTGGTTCAAGTGTTACTTTAAAAGCTGATTATTTTAGAGTGACCTCAACGAACGGTGATGGTTTTTCTCATTTCTTGCATAAACAGGGTGATACTACTAAGCCTTGTGAAGTTTCAAAGCTTAATAAAGATTCAAAAGCAGAAAATTATTTTAAAAATTCTGACCTTGCAGTTGATTGTGTTCTCGATGTTGAGGAACTAGATTTACACAGAAACGGAGCGGGTTTAAAGTTTGATGCTGGTGCTGGTCTTTGTGAATACGTAACTTATACTCCACTTCGATTTGCTCAATTTCAACCAGGTCAATCTACCAAGACTCAATACACAGTTTTATGTGACTCTGTCTGTGGTGAAATGAACACTGATTTTTGTGATAATTTAAAAGATAAAAATTTTAAAGAATATAGTGGGGCAACTCGTTATATTTCATATCTTCCAGAACCTTCTAGGATCGTAGATGTTCCCATTGTTGAGCCACAATCTTGTCAGTTTGATTACACTCCAGGTGGAGGACCAAATTGTGACGATGGAACTATAACCACAACGCCATTAGAAGTTACAAGTTATTCCAATAGCTGGTGTGATGGCGGAGAAGTAAATCTTAGAGATGGCGGTCCGGGTGGAAGAAACTCTGAAAATGATTGTACAACAGCTGGTACTTGGAATGAAGCCTATTGTATTGATGCTACGTTTGAAACTGAAGGTACTTGTGAAGCTGATACTCCAGGCAACTGGGTTGATGCTGTTTGCAGCGTCGGTGGTCGTTCAGAAGCATATTGTGCAGCAGCTGGAAGTTGGAAGGCTCTTGATTGTCGTTTGACAGATAACTTGGCAAGAATTGTTAAAAAAGAAAAAATTGTTGATAGTTGTGGTGGTAACCCCAACTCTTGTTTTGAAGGTCCAGGCACCGAATTCGGTGAAGAGTTTACAGGAGTAATATGGAATAATGATTCTGTCTCTGCATTTTCACAAGAAGTAGAAGTTAAAGCACCTTTTGATTTAAGTAGACCCTCAAACAGATATGCTGCAAGTTACTCAAGAACATGTGTAAATGATTCTTCGAAGGCTGGGGTAAATCCTTATGCAACAAACACTGTACCATTCCAAGGACACGAAATAGAAGAACTATCAACTTTTGATAGATACTCTGCTGTGTCGGTTGACTCAGATAAAAATGGCTCAGATGATTATCTTGTCTATGGTGATCATCCATTTATGTCAGTTGCGTCCTCTGGAAGTAGACCAAGATATGCAACAAAACCTTACTATGCGATTAATTGTCTAGATCAGTCTCGGGATGTTAAAGCACAAATTAGGGTACATATTAGAGAGTGGGATAGAGCATTTTTAAAAACGTTTAGTTTTTTAAATAAAGTATCAGACGTTGATATACCTACTGTATTAGATCGTTATATGGATAACAGTGGTACACATGACGGTGATCAAGAGTGGAATGATGCTTTGGACTGGGATGATTTTTACGATGACAAAGGGCTATTTCCTGTTAATGATTGTAGAACACTAGATAAGGTTCCATCTGCTGGAGTCTGTACAAATAATACTTTCTATGAAAATAAAAAAGACTGTCAAGATAACGTACCACGATGCGTAGGTGGCGATGTTAATATTACAGATAGAATCAATTGTGGTACATGTACTGGTGGATCAGGTGGAGCTACTGCCGAAATTTGTCTTCAAGGTGGAGGATCCTGGGGACTTAATCCGTGGGAAAAATTTGTATGGGACAGTAATGATGAATCGAATGCAAACTTTCCAAATTTCAACAAATAAAATACCTTTAAATATTTCCCTCTGATGTTAAACTAATATCAGAGGAAAATTAATTTGAATAAAATCTTAATTCTATTATTATTGTCAGGTACTTTGTCAGCTGCTCAATGGGCCACTGTCACTGTGGATAAAGCCGTGGTCTATTCAGATACAGAAATGAGCTCCCCAATTGGATTCATAAAGAAAGGAAAGCGTATTCGTGTTGGAAGTAAATCCAGACGTGGTGGACGACTTTATCCACTTGTTATTAAGAAAAAAATTGCCTACATCAAAGTTGACAGTGTTTCTACTAGTAATAAACTTGTAAATCTTCAGTCGGCAAACATAAGAGTTAGAAACTCGGATATTTTAAAAAATGAAAAGAGAGTTGGTGTTTTTTATTCCGGTTACGCCTCGTTTATTGGAATCGATCAAGAGGCCTCTTTCTCAAATGATACTTATTCAGATGATCTATTTTATTTTAATGGATTTGGTCTTAGAGGATATCTTAGCAAAGAGTCATCTCGAACAACTTGGCGAGTAAGTTTGGAGAGCAGTTCTACGTCTACCTTAAAAAATGAATTCTATTTCCTGGGTCTTAGCGCGGACTATGCCTATGATCTAGTTAAATTTGATAATTACGTCTTTAGAGGTTATGCAGGTCTTGAAGTCATTCCATTTGCTCAGTATTCTTATGATGATCTTTTTACAGTCAATGGATATGGAGGCGGCTTGAGAGCTGGACTAGAGATGGAGATCAAGTTTCAAAATAGTTTTGGTTTTCATGTTGATAGTGGATATGGATATAAAAAACTCTTTTTTATCTTACCTGAATCAACGAATATTAATGAGTACAATCCAAGCTTCAATGGAGTAAACTTTTCAGCTTCACTCAGCTACGCATACTAGGCGTAGATATAAACAATATCCATGATTTCAATTCTTGGCACGATCAATTTTCTGACAAACTTAATCGCTACAGACTTCATTTTTAACTCTTTATTGTATATCTCAAGTAGATTTTCGTTTTTAATTAAACCTCTTAGAGATTTATCTTCTCCAAAATCTAAAATTTTTGAAAGTCTTGCAAGAAACAAAATCCTGTGGTCTTCAAGATAAGAGGGTAGTTTTCCTTTGAGCGAGACAAAGTTTTCATAAATATAAGACATGTCTTTTGTAGAGTCTTCGTACATATACTGCCAGACATTGAAATAAAATCTTGCGATATAAGCCTCTGGATATCCTTCAAGCTTTAAGATGGCCATCTGTAAACAGTGATAAGCTTTCTCTGTAAGACCTGAATCCATCGCAGTTTGCGAACTTGCAATGAGTTCTATTCCTTGAACGTAACTTGTGTCTTCTGATTTTTTTCCAGTGATTAATTTCTGAGTAGGACTTTTTATAATATTTTCAAATTGAAGATATTCATTTTTAAATATCTTAGGACTAGGACCTGGAATATATAAACTTGAAAAGTCTTTTGGATTAAAAACGATGGCCTGAATTGAACTTGGAGTCAATGAACTAAGTTTCCAATTTTTTGCATCTTTACCCTTTTTACTTTTAACTTGGGTAAGTGTCTTAAGTACTTCTAAACTTAAGTTTTTCGCATCAAAATCAAATGATTTCATTTTGTTAAAGACAAAATCTTTTCTCATCAAACATTGATCTTTATTTCCAAAGGGTTGAAGTTTCTTGTCTTCAACAGAAGTAATTAATGGTCGGTTATTAAAATAGAGAAACTTATTTTCTTGAAGGCTAAACTTTTCTGAATAGACTTCTGATCCTCTAATGTCAAAACTTGCAACCTCGCCGCTAGCGTCACTACAATTTATTCCCCAGTGAGACATAGAAGGATTTTGTTTTAGATACTTTTTGACTTCACTAATATTTGTACAATATGAGGAGAGTTGATACATCAAAGAAAAAATTGATTGTCCCGTAATATCAAAGTAGTCTCCGTGTTTATAATGAAGAGCAAGTGTAAGACCTTTTTCATTCATAGTAGACAGGGAAGGAAATGGCATACCAACTGTTGAATATGAAAATGATTGTAGTCTTTGATTAAAGTTGTAGTGAACGGCCCTTTCGTATTCTTCAAACGGTCCCGCTAAAGAATAATCTAAAATTCTTCCATGAATAGGACTTTTATTTTTACCATCCCAAACAAATAGTGATGAACAACCAGGAATAATACTTAGAAGATGTGGCATCCATTTATTAAATGAAGCCACCATCTCAGGCAGAAGAAAGGTAAAGAGCACGTCAGAGTAGGGTTTCTCTAATCCTTCAGCATAAGCTCTAAGTTCAGGCTCGAGTTTTAAAGAGCCTTTTTTGATATAATTTGTAGAGATCTCAGTCACTTTTTTGATGAGTTTTGCCGTGTACTCACTACGCATGCATAGTTTAGTAATTTGGTCTTGAATCAAAATGTACCCTTCTGCATCCTTTTTACCTAAAGAGTAAAAGTTCTCCTCCGGGTTACCGAATAGTTTTATAAGGGGCAGCTCTTTATTTTGATCTGTCATGATAGGTATTTTAACTTATTTTCCCTAAATGAGATAGCTCAATAAGGAGAGAGTTATATGGATGAACTTTTAAATGATAGAACGATCTTGATTAGTTGTTTGATTCTATCAAGCATTAGGGTTTATCTCGAGATAATAAAGTTTGATTTTAGCTCACTTCCCATTTCTCGTAAGCTTCCAAGTGACATGGTTAAAAGGTTTCATAAGACGGGTCTATATTTATCTATTGGAATGATCCTGCTGTTCACGCCTCAAGTTCTTTTTTACTAGTACTTAATTGTAAAACCATCAAATCTCTCTTCACCAGCTTCACCTAAAGTCTCTTCAATTTCTCGGACCTCTGAGTTGTTAGAGCCCTCTCTAGCGTAACGTCGAAGATCCTTTAGCTGCTCGATAGTTCCTTGAGCAATAATCTCAACATTCCCATTGGGTTTATTCCAAATTGTGCCACTTACCATATTTTGCTCATTTTCAATTTGAGTAATAATACTATGTCTATAGCCAACACCTTGAACTCTTCCGTGAATAATTAAAATCATCTCAAGCATAAAAATATCCTTTAAACTCGTGCCCATCTCGACACAAGCGTCGATTTTATCATACAATAGCGTTATGAAAAGACCATATGTGATGAGTTTTATGGCCATTGACTCCATAGGACAAATATCTATAAAGACAACGATTACTGACTCCTTAAGGCCTGAGAGGGATTCTCTGAACCCACAAGCTACGAGCCCAATTCAAAGTATTGGCTTTATGAAGAGTTCTGAATTTCGTATGAAAGTGGTAGGTATCTCTGATGAGAATGATGAAATATTCAGCAAGGACTACGAATCTGACTCCTATGGAAGCTTTGATATCAAAATCCCAAATACTATTGGTGGAAGATCCATCAAGGCGATCCAAATCTATGAGCTTTCATATTATGAGGGAATTCAACTTCTTCTGGGGTCATTCCTACCTTTTCATATAAATGAGCCCAAAAAGATTATTGTTTGTGACTTTGATAAAACACTTGTTGATACAAAATTCTCTTCTGCTAAAGAAGTTTATTATTCACTAAAGACTCCTCTGACTGAATTTCCAAATATAGAAGGAAGTATAGATTTACTAAAACAACATACAGACGAAGGTTTTCAACCTTTTATCCTCTCAGCTTCGCCTCACTTTTATGAAGGAGCTTTGAGAGATTGGTTTTACCAAAATAAAATATATGCTGGTAACTTGTTACTTAAGGATTATAGAACCATCTTCTCACTTCGAGATGGATTACTAACAACAAAAGATATGAAGAGCCAGGGATTCTATAAGCTAAATCAACTGGTAAACGTACTTTTGATGACTGGTGTTCCTAATGAACTTGTACTGATCGGAGATGGATTTGAATCGGATTCATTTATCTATCTTTGTCTTTATAGCATTTTAGTTGATAGAACCGATCCTTGGGCGCTCTGGAATAAGATCAAGAAAGATAAGTCTTTTAAACTCACTAGCAAGCAAGACTCTCAATTTCTTTCAAAGTTCTATCAATTATCTGAGCTTTCAAAGAAAAATCCCAATATCGATATAAAAATCTACATTAGAAGCAATAAAGAAATTTTCGAGAAAGCCAAAAATCAAAGCTTCAAACTTAAATTTATTGAGAAGAATAAATCAGTTATTCATCACTATCTCGCTTAGGACTGTAATGAATTTAATAAAAATATTTTCTTTATTCATTTATCCTATACTGACTTTTGGAGGTATGTCTCAAATCTCATCTCCCACAGGCTTCTCTGCTGTAGACCACGGGCCAAAACATCTCGGATTTGATATTGGAGTTACCCCTGGAGATAAAGTAATATCTATTATATCTGGACGCGTACGAGCAGAAATTAAAGATGAACTCACTGATACTGACTTAGCTGGTCTTATCATTGACGGCATGGGTGAGGATAAAGGAATAAGTATTCGCCTCATTGGTCTTAAATCTGACTTAAAAGTTGATCAACAAATAAATCATGGTCAAAATATAGGAATTGCTACAGGTGCAAATAAAAGCTTTAAATCAGTAACTCCTTATATTCATTTAGAAATCTATATTCAAAACAAAAGAGTAAATTCCATAAAACTTGTAAAGATGAGATGGCCAAAAAAGTCTATTGTCAACGCAGGTGAAAAATACATTGATAAGCAGTGGAATGTATTAAAGCAATTAGATAGTGGTATCTTTGACAGTTTCGAATCAAAAAAGAATATTTATAAAAGATCTTTAAGCACTCCAGTTTGGGAGTCATTTGGATTTGAACCTTATCATCGATATGCTGACTTTTTGGCCAAAAACAAAAAGTTTAAAGAAGCTGTCGCAATTCAAGAAATACTCGTGAGTTTTTTGGAGATGGAACTAACTTGCGCTCAAAATAAAATGCCATCAGTCAGATTTGGTACAATTGCAGCATGTAGAAGTGCTATAAGTGTTCCTATTTTACTTTCTAAAATGAAAGAAAATCTGAGTCAGTATCAGTCTAAAAAACAATCTCTTTTTAATTATTAAAGAGTAAACCAGTGCTTTTATAAATTTTGAAAATGGGTCTCTAACTGATCACTATTTAGCTTTGTATTTTACGACTTTTACATTACTGCACCTCTAAGTGACCAAAATAACAAATCGACTATAAGTTTGACACCCGCAGTAATTATTTCAATCTATGCGCTTGTAGTTCAAATACTTGTTATAATCTTTAGATGAAATCTTTATTAATGATTATTATTTCTTCAATTCTTTCTAGCTCTCTATATGCGGAGGGTACTCATTTATTTAATCAAAAATCTCTACCAAGTGAGACTCAAGTTGAAGTAACTTTAAAGAATGTAGAGCTTGCTCCACACTTAAATGATTATAACCTTTTCTTCTTAGGTGATAATGATTTTGAAATGATTATCATGTTGAATGGACATGGAAGACTTATCGAGTTTCCTCTAAAGGCGAATAATAAGAATAGTGTAAAGAAGAAAAACTTATTTCTTGATTTTAAGGTGAAAACTAAAGATCTAAACTACGCAATTGATATACGAAGAAATTATGAGGCACTCTCTTACGATGAAAAAAAATATATTAGAAGAGCTAAGCTTGGGCAGTTATGTTTACTTGATGACTCACTAATGAGTCCTGGATTTATAACAACAAGTTACTACGGATGTTTTGATTTAGCATATGTTGTTCAAGAAATGATTAGCAATAAGGTAACTTCGAAAAAAATTGCAGTCGTTCATGATACAAATTTTCCAGTTTCGAGTGATCCTAAAAAAGAAAAACTATTTAAATCTTGGTACACAGTTAAAATTCTAAAATAATTAACCCCATCCTTTTACAGATAGGGTGGACGCATTAAAAGAATATCCTTTGTTTTTCTGGTTGTTCATCAACTGAGACATAATCTTTGAAAAAATCCGTCATAACATTCCTTTTGACTCATGTCGGCACTCCTTTTTGTCGATAAGAAGTCATGAGTAAAAATAAAAAGTACATTTTCTTATTCATATTCTTTACTGGAGTTATTTGGTTTTCTACTCAGCCGAGTGACGAGAGTTCAAAAAAATCGATTACAAAAGTAAAAACTGAACAAATTGATCGAACAGTGAGCTCTATTCCTGTAAAAGTCAAGAAATCTACTTCTAAGAAAGTTGTTAAGAAACTACTGCCAACGGTGCCTATTTCTAGATTTAAAAATGAACAAAATCTTATTCATAGACGAATTCCTTCGAGTTCTAAGCTAAAGAAAATTAAAATGAATTCTGCAGTATCCATTGGCGATCATATTTTACTAGAAGATTACTTTGCTGTTATTGACTCAAAAGATAACAGAGAAAGATTTCCAAAGTTTGAATCAAAATTAGGGTATCTAATAGTAAAAGGTGAGCTTAAACCTGGAGACTCACTGGCAGTAACTCAAAATAAAGATTCTGGAGCACTGGGTATTATGACAGGTATTCTTACGGTAAAGCTATTCGACTTTTCTCAGTATCATAATACAATTGAGCATTCTAATTTTTCGATCTCTAACGTATATGACGATATTAAGGTTGTTCATTATAAAATTGACTCTAGCGCGCTTGCGATCTCAACCTATGAAGGTCTAAAAGGTCATCCAAACGTGCAAAGAGTGAGTTTAGAGATTCTTGAGTATTCTCGTTTCCATAGATAATTGGCGTTTTAAAATACCTATCTATTACTCTTCTTTTTCAAGCCCTTTTTTACGGTATAAGTAACCGTAATTATTAGCTTTGTTTTAGCTGTATTTGTCCTCAAGTTTCACTCCATTTATGACGTAAAATAGTTAAAGGAAAAGGATTTGCTTTGAGGATTTTGTCACTATTATTCATTACTCTATTTGCATCTTGTATCAGTCAAACTGAGACCGGAAGTAAACTTTCAGATTTTGAAAAGAATCCAGATTCTTATACTCCTACAGCTTCAATAATTTATTCAGCAGATTACGTTATCAACGAATATCAACAACACCTAATTCCTTCTGTTCAGTCAGTTATAGGTCAAGCGCTGCCTTCTAATCCTAGATTTAGAAAGGTATCAGGGCCAGATTGGCTAAATGTAGATTTAAACACGGGTGAAATAACGATTGATACTTTATCCAATCAAGCACCTGTAACTTTTAGAGTAGAAGCATATGACTTTTTTAACCCAACAACAGTAGTTCAAAGCTCATTGAAAACAATTGCCGTGAACGGAGACCCACTTCGTTACCAACAGTGGCATATTCAAAATGATGGGTTTATAAAAACTTATTCACTTCGTGACGGTGAAGCTGGTGTTGATTTAAATCTTGCAGATGTTTACAAAGCTGGGATAACTGGTAGCGGTGTTAGAATTGCGGTCAGCGATAGTGGTGGTGAAATCAATCACGATGACTTTGTAGGTAACGTACTTAATGGAGTTCATAGAGATTACACATTAAATTCACCTTATATCGGAAAGCCAACTCCAACAAATGCTCATGGAACCGCCGTGGGTGGAATTATAGCTGCAAGGGGATGGAATAATAAAGGGGGAACTGGGATTGCTCCTTTTGGTAAGTTGGGATTTTTTCAATTTCTAAAGTCGAGTCAGTCGGCATCAATCCTTATTGACCAAGCAAGTGGTGACTTTGATATATTTAATTACTCATATGGAGATACACTTTTATTTGATACAAAATCAGATGAAAACTATCTCGATCATATTAAATTTCAAACAATTAATAATAGAAAGTTTTATCTCAAAGCAGCAGGTAATGAATATGCACTGAGTGATAATAATCTTTGTGCTCCTCATAATGCAAATGCACCTTTTGAAAATGAATCTCCCTACATGATTGTTGTAGGTGCTGTAGATGCCAGTGGTGAAAAAGCCCAGTACTCAAGTGTTGGAAGTAATCTTTGGGTTACTGCCCCCGGTGGTGATTACGGTCAAACTGATCCCGCTATTTTAACTACAGATCTACCAACTTGTTTTAAAGGCTACTCTGTTGCTGGAAGTTATCAAGTTAATGATTTTGAATATGGACATCATGAAAATATAAACTGTAATTACACCTCTGTGATGAATGGAACGAGTGCGTCAGCTCCTATGGTTAGTGGAGTCATTGCACTTGTATTAGAAGCTAACCCAAGTCTCAACTACAGAGAAGTGAAGCATATCCTTGCAATGACCAGTACAAAAATTGATCCAACTCATGATAACTCATATGGGAAAAATCATCCATCTAATGTATTTGTTGGTTGTTCAGACTTAAATCTAGCAGGTCATGAATATGAACAAGGTTGGATTGAGAATAACGCCAATGTTTGGTTTAATAATTTTTATGGATTTGGAATGGTTAATGCTGCAGCGGCTGTATCTTTAGCACAAAACTTTAATCAGCCAACTCTTGATCCTCTCGATTGGCTTCCGATGAATACTCCTCAAATTGAGACGAATCCAAACTTCACCAATGCCGCTTTCGCTACAGATACAACTCCACAGAGTATCCCAGACAACAGCGCAACAGGAGTGCAGAAGACGAAAATTATAAACTATAGCGGTAATTTAAAGCTTGAATCTCTAACACTTGAAATAGATGTAACCCATACAAAAAGTGGGCAAGTGGGTGTCGAATTAACTTCGCCAGGAGGTACGAAAAGTATTCTTCAAAATATTAATAATAGTTTTATCCTCGATGATGATCAAAATTTAAAGATGAGACTCACAAGCCACGCTTTTTATGGTGAGAACCTCAACGGTACGTGGACGGTCAAAGTTATCGATGGCCAGGCGGGAAACACTGGAACTTTCAATAGTGCTAAAATTAACTTTATCGGACATCAATAAACCCTTCTAGACTACCTCGATTTATATCTATCTTTAGTGTCTAAACTATAGACAGCCTCTATAAATGTTCTCCTTAGAATGAATAACTCCTCTAAAGATGTCAAAATAATCTTATTAATATAGAACCAATTGGAGAAGATCATGAAAAGGTTATTAATTGCTATGGTATTGATGGGAAGTATGTCTTCATTTTCACAAAATCGATTTACACAACAAAGCGCTAAAACTCCTTTTTGTAAACACAAAGGTCAAAGTAAAATTGATCAACAGATACGCCTTGTTCGTTCAGGGATTGAAAATGGTGATATCGATGAGGAATTAGAGATTTTCTTTTTTGAAGGTATTAAGGCCATGCAAGAGAACTTTGACTTTATCTGTTTAGGTGTTCCACTTGTGAGTGGAAATGATATTTCTGCTAGGGAAGCTCAATTAAATATTATTAAAAAAGGACTAGCTTCCGGAGAAATAGATGCAGACTTAGCTGATTACTTTCTTGGAAATCTAGTGAATTTCTCAGACTAGTTTGAACCTGGAGATCTTTTCTTTCCAGGCAGAATATTGATTTTCAATTTTCCCCCAACATAGAAATTAGTATTTTGAATATCGTAGGTGAGTGTTCCACCCGCCTCAATCGCACCAGTCTTAATTCCATACATTAAGCTTGTTTGCTCATTTACTGGGATTAAATTAGCGGAGATATCTCTATTAAAGCCTTGTGTAGGTTTAGAATAGTCAATATTAATGAAGTGATCAGTTCCACTTTTTACAGTTGAGATCTGGTATGATGAAAATACGTTATAGACACCACCAACTTGAGTCGATACCAATCCCGCACCAACACTAAAAGTATCATTATCAACTCTTTGATCAAAGCGTGCTCTCGCTTCAATTACATTTGTTGTCATTTTAAGATTGTTTGGAAGAGATGATAATTGATATACAGAGCGCTCTTCTTTAAGTCCTATTGCACCAGTCGCTTTCACCATAGAAGTCACACTTGAATTGGTACTTGTCTTAACTCGACCTGAAATTCCTACATTTGTTTGGATGTTAGCATCACCTGATGTCTGTCCATCTTTCGTTACGACGTCGACATTTAAATTGGATCCGACATTTGCTTGAATTTTAACTTTTTCACTTGATATCAAATTTTTATGAATACCTTTATAATAATTAAGTCTCATGAACATATACTTATTTTCATCTATACTCTGACTTGATGAGACTAAGCTTGATGAAAGTGATAGGTTGCTTTCATTACCTAATTTTTTAGAGTTTAAAATATTTCCAAATCCGTCAGTATTTTTAGTTCTTTCTTTGTAGACTGCAATGGAGAAAACATCTGTCGGGGACTGGTCTTCATTTTGAAGTGTTCCTTGTAACAGACGTACACCCTGAGCTATTTCAATTGTCTTTGTTTTATCGCCTTTAGTTTTAGTAATAGTGCTCTCATTTCTAAAATCTATTTGGTTCGTAATACCTGCGTTTAACTGTGGAAGGTTTGCTCTTTGGTGATCACGAGTATGAGCTTGTTCAATATATCGACCCAAAGCCGATGGTAAGGTTGCCACGTGTTCAGCTTTACCTGAAGTTGAGTCAGACGTATTTTTAAATATTCGAACGTTTGCACCTACATTTGCAAAATCACCGATTGAATTATTTCTTGGAAGTAATGAATCTACACCTGTTATGTTATCAACCTTAGTTACTTCATTGTAGTTCACTACGAATGCTTTGTTGGGATCTTCTTTACTAACGGCAAAGGCGTGGACATGTTGGCCATCACCGATAACATAACTTGCTGTGAAGTATTCATACTTTCCTGGTCTCGCTGCTTCACCCATTAGAACTGTGGCGAAGTGGATGTCACCACAAATTCCACCCCATTCAGTTTTATCACTTGTTCCGGCTAGTGCTTCCCGGTCTTCGGTAATTTGCGAGAAGAAATCATCTACACCTTGTTCACTCTGATCAAAATCAGCTTTATCTGAATTATAGGGTAGTCTTTCGGTCATCTCCGACAAGTAGCTGAAGTATTCATCTTCACTCATATCTTGGGTTTGTGCTTTGACTAAATTTTGTAGGTCAGTTGCTGACTCAGCACTTCTAAGCTGAGAATAAAAATCATTATACGATTCTTGAGGAAGTGATGGGACGAGCTCTTGATATTGCGGTTCTCTCCTTGCTTGTGAAACTTCGGTAGAACTTATTATTACCCAGCCGTGATTCTTCTTAGTTACTTTCTTTTTGGGTGGATCAGGATCAGTACTTTTGTCAATATCAGCGCATAGTGATGATTGATTTTTAGGATCTTGTGCTAATTCGACTGCATCGCTAAGTATTTTATTGTTTTTGATTAATTTAAGCGTATCTTGAGAGAGATTTCCATCTTTCATATCATCTTGCACGCTTTGATGAATAAACTGCTCGTTAATGAATATCTGACTATTGGCCAATTCAATCAATCCAGCAGCAAAAGCTGTAGATGTCCATAAATAGGTAAATAGATAGAGTTTCCCTATATTCATAGTAGTTTATCGGAATATTGAGATAATACTTGAGTTTTTATGTCAGTGTCAAAATGCATTATTTTTCTGCCGATCTTCAAAAAATGTGTATTTCTAGTGAAATTATGTAAAATATCCATATAAGTTTCTAACGTATAAAGGTGTCACGGATGATCACAAAACTAAAAATTCTCTCACTGATTGCAGTTCTATTTGTATCTGGCTCATGTGAGAAGTTACCTGAAAAAAATGCTCCTGATAAAATGAGAGTTATGTTCACTGATGACCCAGCAACGACAGTTACTATTGCTTGGAATAGATATGAGTCTGATCAAAATGAAGATAGAATTTATTTTGATACTCAAGATCACGGCTCTGACATCGATTCTTATAAATTCTCTAAATCACCTGATCAATATACAGATTTCATTGGTTTTAAAACGGCTTTTGTAAAACTAGAGGAACTAACTCCCAATACAAGATACTACTTTTTAATAGTAAGTAACTTAGGTCATACACAAAGATACTTTGTTGAAACACTTCCGGATTCTAGAGATGAGAGAATCTCTGTTATCTCCGGTGGAGATTCAAGAAACAATAGGGTTCCAAGGCAAGCTGCAAATTCACTTGTTGCTAAACTTAAACCTCACTTTGTTTTCTTTGGTGGTGATATGACTTCACTTGGGACAACTAAGCAGTGGTCTGAGTGGTTTGATGATTGGCAATTAACAATAGCAGCTGATGGTCGCGTAACTCCAATTGTTCCGGCAAGAGGAAATCACGAATATGGAAATACTGTATTATCTGAACTTTTTGGCATAACTAAATCAAATTATTATTCATTAAAAATTGCTGGTGGTCTCATTCAGGCTTATACACTTAACTCTGAAGTCTCAACTGGTGGTACTCAATTTGAGTGGCTACAAAATGAAATGGACAACAACACAGACGCTTTTTGGAAAATTGTTCAATACCACAAGCCTATGCGTCCACATGTTAAGAGTAAAAAAGAAGGAACTTCTCAGTACAATGACTGGGTTGATACTTTCTACGATAATAGTGTCGATTTAATTTTTGAATCAGACGCTCACACAGTTAAAATTACATGGCCAATTAGACCAACTACTGAAGAGGGATCATTCGAAGGTTTTATCAGAGATGACGTCAACGGTATGGTTTTTGTTGGAGAAGGTTGTTGGGGTGCTCCTATAAGAGATGCAGATGATATCAAGCCTTGGACAAGAGAGAGTGGCAAGTTTAATCAGTTTAAGTGGGTTTTCTTTGATCAAGATAAAATTGAGTTAAGAACGGTAAAAGTTGATAACGCTGCTGAGGTTGGATCTGTTGATTTAAATGAAAGGTTCTTAGAGCCAGCCGGAATCGATCTGTGGGAAACAGTTCATGGAAAGGTAATGACAATTACTAAATAAATGCACGCATCTAAAAATAATAAATATATTCTCATTTTAAAAATTGCCACGATTTGTCTTTTCTTAGGACGAGCGTGGCAACACTTATTTTGGGATGGCCCCTACCGAGTGCTCTTTTGGAATCAAGACTTTTTCGAACAAGTTATCACCACATTAACTTCTATGACTTGGAATGAGTACGTCACTTCGAGTCAAATGAATGGACTTATAGATTCATTTACAAGAGCTCTGGGATATTTCTACTCCCTTATGGCCATACTGACATGTTTTTACACTGGTTCTCAAAAAATTATTAAATGGCTTTTATGTATTGCATGTGGATTTCTTGTCTACATGTTCTTTCTCTCATTTGTTGATAAAGCCTTTTATATCGGTATGTTTATCGAACACGCAACCCAGATGAGTTTACCTGTTTTACTTATTTTGGCTTACAGTAATAAAGTTTCAAAAGAGAAATTTATTTTGATCGCAAAGGTCATGATTGCTTTAACTTTCACAGGTCATGGTTTATTTGCCGTTGGTTTTCATCCTGTGCCTGGTAACTTTGTTGAGATGCTTGTTAGTATTCTTTTTGTTTCAGAGCCCACAGCGGTCAATATGCTTCTTGCTGCAGGTATATTCGACTTTACTTGTTCATTGGCCTTGTTCTTTCCAAAAGTTGATATAATTGCATTGTCACTTATGTCATTCTGGGGAATAGCGACAGCTTTTGCCCGAGTGCTGACAAATATTGATCTTGATCTTATCGAGATGACATCGCATCAATGGGTAATGGAGACTCTATATAGAATCCCTCACGGTTTGTTGCCACTTGCGATTATTTATCTGATTAAAAGACTTAAAACACCTTCTGTGTAGATTTCTAAACATATTCCCTTAATTCTCTAAAAGCTTATTCGCATACTTAAGATACACTTGTGTTTGTAATCTAGGAGATTAAAATGAAAGTTAAAGCTTACGCCAGTCACGGTGAAAAAGAAGATCTAAAACAAATTGAAATTGAAAGAAGAGACGTTGGTGAAAACGACGTTGAAATTGACATTCACTACTGTGGAGTATGTCACAGCGATATCCACCATGTGCAAGGTGATTGGGGAGACGCTCCAAGACCAGCTGTTCCTGGTCACGAGATAGTTGGACTAGTTACAAAAGTTGGTAGTGGAGTTAAAAAATATAAAGAAGGAGATAAAGTAGGAGTTGGCTGTTTTGTTGATTCTTGTAGAACTTGTAATCCTTGTGAAAACGATCAAGAACAATTTTGTTCGGATGGTACTCAAACTTATGGATCAAAAGATAAGAAGATTGAAGGTAATCACACTTTTGGTGGTTACTCTGAAAAAATAGTTGTTGATGAAAATTACGTACTTAAAGTACCCGAGAAGTTAGACTTTAAAAAAGTCGCACCACTTCTTTGTGCTGGAATCACAACCTTCTCTCCACTTAATCACTGGAATGTTAAAAAAGGTGACAAGGTTGGAGTTATTGGCCTTGGTGGATTAGGACATATGGGAGTTAAACTGGCCGCTGCCATGGGCGCGAAAGTTACAATGATCACTACGAGCCCGAGTAAATCAGAGGATGCAAAAATGCTTGGGGCAGATTCAGTTCTCATATCTAAAGACGAAGATGCAATGAAAAAAGCTGCTGAGAGTTTTGACTTTATTCTCAATACTATCCCAGTGGGTCACGATATGAATCCATATGTAAAACTTCTTAAAATTGATAAAACAATGTGTCTTGTTGGGGCAATTGAAGATCTGGATCCTCTCAATGGTGCAAATATTATTCTCAGAAGAAAAAGTGTTGCCGGCTCACTAATTGGTGGGATTAAAGAGACTCAAGAGATGCTCGACTTTTGCGCAGAAAATGATGTTCATCCAGAAGTAGAGATGATCAAAATTCAAGATATCAATAAGGCATTTGAAAGAGTTAAAGATTCAGACGTTAAATATAGATTTGTAATTGATATGAAATCACTAAAAGAGGCATAAAATGAGATTATTCATCGCTCTATCACTTTTACTTATTAGTTTTTCAAGTTATTCAAACTGTGAAAAAAAAGTTCCTGTAATAGCGACTAGGGCGATGGATCTTTTTGTGCCAAACCCTGGTGAAGTCTACTGTGAAGCCATCGGTGGAATCGACGAGATTATAGAGCTTGAGACACCTCAGGTTCTGCCCGCCACTTATGCTTACTTGATAACATTTTATTACCCATGTGGTCCTCATCCTGAAAAACCAGAAGTATTGCTTCGCTTAAATAATAGTTGTGATATTATCAGTGTCGATGTCATTGGCTTTAAGTAGGAATCAAAACTGTGATCAATATTTTACTAATCGCTTTTCTTGCAATCAGTTGTAATGATGGCGTAAAAATAGTCGAAAAATTCTCTCTACCTATTAAGGAAATTTCCGGAATTTGTTTTAAAGATGATGTACTTCACCTAGTTAGTGATCGAGAAGATTTTATCTACATGTTTGATTGGAGTAGACGACAATCCAATCAGAAATTAACTAAAATTGATTTGAAAGAAATATCTGGCCAAAACTATGGTGGTCAGTGGGAGTCCATATATTGCCACAAAGACGGAAGACTTAGTCTGCTTCAAGAGAGCACTTCACTTTTAATTACACTCAACTCAAACCACAATAAAATTGAAAAATTTTTGAAGCTCAAAACTCAGTCTGATAAGAGTTTCAATAAAGAGTGGGAAAAAGAAGAGAATTCAAAAGGTGAGGGATTAGTGTACCTTCCAAATAAAAAGTACCTTGTCGTAAAAGAGAAGAAGCCTGTCCAGTTAATATTATTTGATATTGAGGATAAACTTGAAAAAGTATGGCGTATTGAACCCTCTACAAAGAAAAGAGTTAAAGACATCAGTGAGATAGCTTTTAACGGAAGTAAACTTTTTTTTGTAAGTGATAAAAGTAACTTGATTGGAGAGATATCTCAATTTGCCGGCAATGACGAGCATTTCATAATTAAAAACATCAAAGAATTGCCAGAAGAAATTGAAAAGGTTGAGGGACTTTCATTTAGTAAGTCCGGTCAGACTGTTATTGCCATAGACAGTAAGTCGATAAGTGATTCCAATGTCTTTGTTATAGACTAACTTTTTGTGTTCAACTATATTTATAACCAGTGAATTTCATTTTGACTTCACAACTAGTCCACAGCGGCGAGAGATTATATGGATACTAAATCAGAGAAGTTTGGAACATTTTTAGGTATGGCACCAGGGGAAGTTCCAATTTATTCCTCAGACTATTCAACTATTAAAGAAGACGAACTGTCTGATCGACATACTTTTAGAAGTTATGTCGATGATATTTTTATGGGCTATAAATGGCAATGCGTGGAGTTTGCAAGACGGTGGCTCTATATCAATAAAGGTTTTATCTTCAACGACATTCCTATGGCCTATGATATCTTTCATTTAAAAAGTGTAAGACTCATATCAAGTAAAGAAGTGCTTCCACTCAATTCATTTGAAAATGGATCCAAACGCCATCCAGAGCCTGGGGCATTATTGATTTGGGATGAGGGCGGAGAATTTGAAGAGACCGGTCATGTTGCTATAATTTCCGAAGTCTTTCCAGATTGCATTCATATTGTTGAACAAAATGAAGATCATAACGTCTGGCCTGAAGGTCAAAACTACTCGAGAAAACTTAAAGCTAAAATCGATACATCAGGTGGATATTGGATTGAATGTACTTATCACGATTCGACACTTTTGGGGTGGGTTGTACAAACTGGTGATGCAAAGTTTTCCAAATCAGATGAGCCCATAGATAAAAATTTATTCAAACTCAAGAAAAAGATGGCCAAAAAACTTGGTCAAGCAGATTCATCATGGCTAAATATTGCAAACGCAGACGAGGAAGCTTACGTAGAGAGTTATGGACCTAAGATTAATGATAGAAAAAGTGACCCTTACCAATATTTTTGTCTGTCTCAAACTGCAATGATAGAGACAAAGCATGCTGCCAATGAATTACATGCCATGTTTATGCACGCAACGGGATATGTTTTAGAGAATGAAGATGTACTTGAAAAGTTTTGTATTCCGAAAGCCCTTTGGCCAAAACTCAGAGACTCTTGGAATAATCGTCGCAATGAAATGATCACTGGGCGTTTTGACTTTGCACTGGGAGAAAATGGAATAAAGGTTTATGAATACAATGCTGATTCTGCTTCTTGTTATATGGAAACTGGAAAAATTCAAAAAAAATGGTCTAAGCACTTTGGTGTTACCGAGGGAGCTTGTGCTGGAGGTAAACTTCATGAAAAACTTATCGAAGCTTGGAAAGATAGCGATGTAAAAGGCATTCTCCATATTATGCTTGATGATGATCTTGAAGAAACTTATCACGCAAAATTTATGCAATCTGCTATCGAGGAAGCCGGTATCGAATGCAAAATAATCAGAGGTGTAAAAGAGCTGAGTTGGGGGGAGTCTCATCAGGTTGTTGATAGGGACGGCGTACCTATTAAATGGGTTTGGAAAACTTGGGCGTGGGAGACAGCTCTCGATCAAATTCGCGATGAGCTCGATGAGTCTACTGATATCAATGCTCTTACTTCAAATTCAAATAAACATAAATCACCGCGCTTGGTGGATGCACTTTTAGGATCAGATGTATTAGTTTACGAGCCGTTTTGGACACTTATACCTAGTAACAAAGCCATCTTGCCTGTGCTGTGGGAACTCTATCCTAATCATCCATATCTTCTTGAATCGAGCTTTGAGCTCACTGATAATCTTAAGAAAAAAGGATATGTGAGCAAACCTATTGTTGGTCGTTGTGGTGCAAACATCCGCCTATTCGGAGCGGGAGATTCCCTGATTCAAGAGACGGAAGGTCGATTTGATGAACGCGATCAAATCTTTCAAGAGTTGTGTAGTTTACAAAATGTCGATGGAGACAATATCCAAATTCAAGCTTTCTCAGTTTCTGGTTTTTACTCTGGTATGGGCATAAGAATTGATCCATCACTCATAGTAGTCTCTGGAAGTGATCTTCCAGCTTTAAGAATTACTGACGATAAAGACTTTTTAGAGGCTTGATCACAAATATGTTAAGATTTTGCTGCATTTATAAGTTTTAAAATATCTTGTTAACGTACTAGGTGATTTAAGCTGACTTTTAGAATATAGGTGTGTTTTTTAGTCACTTAAGATGTTCATTTATGTGGAAGTTTTTTCTATAAGTTTCCAAATAAGGTTAAATAACTCATAATATTTGTATGGATAAGATTATCTTAATTTCCCTATTCACCATCTGCTTTTGCTCTTGTAATCCTTTAATAAATAAAAACAAAACAGATGATGAGTATTGTGCTCATCCCTCTTCCGAGTGTTCAGTTAATCCAGTACAAGAGGCTCCAAATTTAATGTCAATTTTGTCTCCTCCTGGTGCAACTCATATTAGTGGAGATTCAATAAACTTTGATTTAAATTTCGATACCGAAGTTGTAATCATTGGAAGCTTTAGTTTAAGTTTAAAAATAGGTTCTGTTGTTAAAGAAGCTAGCTGTGTTAAATTTTCAATGAAGCAAATACGATGTTCTTATACTTTTCAAGAAGATAATCTTAAACCAGACTTTGACTTAGATGGGATCGAATTTGTAGGCTTTAATACTTCTAGTGGCAATGTTGAAAATGTTGCTGGTATTAAAGCCGATATTAATCTTACCCTTCCAGACATTACAAATATCAAGGTACACTTTGCAAATTTTGACAACTGGCTTGATGCCAATGATCAATCTACATTATTTTCAGATGCAGCCTGTTCGGTTACGGCGGTTGATGGTGATAATATTTCCTGTTGGGTAGATAAGAAATCTGGTATAATTGCTAAGTCAGTTGGAAGTTTAAAACCTCTGTATTCGAGTTCCGGAGCTCCAAATTCAAAGGGGACGCTTTATTTTAATATTGATCACGTTGAATATCCTTCAGGAATTACTATTGGGACAAACTACACACTCTTTGTTGTTTATAATGTTGTGACCTTTCAAACTCTGAATTATTTTATTGGTTCTGTCTCTGGCGGTACAGCTGGAATAGGTTTTGGATTTGGAGGAACCTGGATAGGAGGTCCCGCTGGAGATGGTTTGTTTACGATAACTAAGGCGAATGCAGGCTCTGCACTTAATACAATTTCGTCAACTACTGAGCCTTCAAATTGGTCAACAGCCACCTATACACCCCTTCAAATATTTAGTAATGAAATAGAAGCCTTGCCCTATAGTTCTAATCAGCCACTTGATCTCCCGCAGACTTTCAAGAGGGTTGGGAGAAGAGAAGATGGCAATGCTTGCTGTAATCATAACGGAAATATTGCGGAGATTATGATTTTTTCTCAGACTTTGACTATCGATGAACGTAAAAGTGTTTGGTGCTATATTTCAGATAAATATAATTTGGGTTATACTGGTTGCTAATCAGTAATAACTCGTGAGCTCGAGGGCAATCTGTGTCGATGTCTGTTCTACTTGATTTGTTTGAAGTTTCATTAAGTCATAGTAAAGTTTTAATCGGTACCTTCTTTTCATATATGTAAAGTGTTGACTCATGTGAAGGTTCCATTTGTGGCCATTAGTATAATAAAAGTTGGAACCTTCAAGAGGAATCAATAAAGCAAACTCGGGACCAAAAGATAAACCTAAATTATTACTTTTAAAAAGGTGCCAATCCAAGCTTGTGCTCAAAAATGAAGCAAGATTATTTTCAATTGTTAAACTATCTATATCTACTGACCTTAAAAAGTAAGAGTTAGAAACTTGAAAAGACAAGATGGCATCTAGGTTTCCAATTTTTTTTATCAAACCCATATCTAAATAGCTTTTTATTCTCTTTGAACCTTTAAGATTTTTATTATCACTAATACTGAAATTAGCATGCTGAAATTGTAAACTTGTAAATGTTGAAAAACTTTTACTCCACTCAATATCGACCCCAACCTTTAAACCAGGAGAGAGATCAGAGTATGCATAAGCGAGGCTATCATTATCTAATAATTTAGATTTTATAAAGAAATAAGCGAAGCTCGCTGTCGCCCAAAAAGAAATATTTTGGTCATCTAAATCATCATTTATCTCAATCTTTACCATCTGATTTTCTTTAGTTTCATCCTGTCGTAGATTTATTCGCTGACCTGGATATACTAAGTTTGGATCTTCAATTTCAGGATTGATTTTAAGTAGTTTTGCTAAAGATCCTTTAGAGGAATAAATTGGCGTCGTGAAATATTTGAGCGCCACACCTGAGAGTGTCTCTCCAAACTTAACAAGATGAAAACCTTGAGAATTTCCCAAAATTAAAAATAATAAAGCAAAAATTGTTTTGTGATAGCACATGTAGTTTAAGTATAAAGTATTTCTTAACTGAAAACCAGTTAAGACCTTTATACTGAGTAAATCAATTCATAACTGGTATCAATACTCTTCGCTTTAAAATCTAAGGCCATATATAAAAGGGAAGTTATTGTTAGATGATTCACTTTGGGTCGGTTGTGACTTTGAAAGAATCTTAGTTTAAATGGTAGTGAGAGGCAGATTTGAACTGCCGACCCCCGGGATATGAATCCGATGCTCTAACCAACTGAGCTACCCCACCACATTTAAAAAACGAACCAGTAATATAATTTGGTACGCTTGTGATGTCAATAAGTTGTATACACATATGTTAAAGTTTTTTATCCTTAGAGAATGAATTATCCAAAAGGAAAACTATTTCTTGAGAAGGTTGAAAACACTGTCAAAGACTTCATTGATAAGTATGACTTAGTTCAAGGGAATAAAGTTATAGTGGCTGTCTCAGGTGGAGTTGATTCACAATGTTTAGCCTATATCCTTCAAAGATGCGGATATTCCATAGAGGTTCTATATATTAATCACGGAACTAGAATATCTCAAAATACAGAACAAAAATTAGTTAAAAAAACCGCGGAACATCTAGGGGTCAATTGCACGACTTTCAAAATAAAGAAACTTGATCAAGATGACTTTGAAAATAATGCAAGAATTGAGCGACAAAAAATTTATGAATACATGAGCCAAGGCAGGAACTTGGTGGCACTTGGTCACCATATTGATGATTCTTTTGAATGGTCATTAATGCAAAAGTCTAAGTCATCAAATCTGTCTGCTTCAATTGGTATACCAGTTAAAAACAAATTTATTATTCGTCCCTTTATGTGTTTAACTAAATCTCAGATTAGGCGTTATGCAAACCTTTGCGGCATTAAGTCTCTAGAAGACCCTACCAATAGTGAAAATAGATTTGAGAGAAATTACTACCGTAATAAAGTAATTCCTCTGATAGCAAAAAGAAATCCTCAATACCTTAAGCACTATGTAAACCAACAACGAGAACTGGTAGATCTTTTGGGACTTGGATTAAAAAAATCTGATGCCAAGTTTAATATTGATGTCAAAACTGATTCAGTCTTTATCTATTCTTTCAAACAACAAGTCGACTTAGATTCGATTGATAGGTTAGTTGTCAGAGGAGTTAAAAATTTAAGTAATTTGAATAGAGGTACTCTTTACCTACAAATAAAAAAAATTAAACAAGCAATTCAAAATAATAAATTTGGGCCACTTCTTTTGAGCGATGGGATACATGCTTTCATATCTACCAATTCTATTCTTCTTACAAAGTCGCACGCTATGAAAAAAGCAGAGTCGAAATCTTATAAGAAATTGGACCTTGTTGAATTCAAAAATCTTATAAACAAAAAAATTACGCACCACGAGAGTTTTCCGCATTGGGTTATAGTTGATAGCAATACTCAGTTTGTGTCTCCTAATAAACGTGTTTATCCATTTAATACGAAAGATTCACTTAAGATAATAGAGTCAAAAGTACTGCATCAAAATGCTTTTAAATTATTGTTGCAATGGGACACAAAAAGAAACTGTAAAAAAAAGCTAGATCTTACTTTTTAAGTTAAACCATCCTTGCACAACGAGTATATTCCACTTAAAATTACCAGGTTACAAATGTTGCTAAGTCTAAGGAAAGAAAATGAAAAAACAGCAAAAAACTTTGGCCCTTTGGATCGTGGTTATTTTAGCTTTTGCTTTTATTGCAAAAGTATTTGACGAGAGAGCTCCAATTGCTAAACCAATAGAATATTCAGACTTTATTAATGCTGTTGAGCAAGATCGTGTTCAAAGTGTGACTTTTAAAGGAACCAATACAATTGAAGGTACTTTTGTTGATGGCTATGAAAAAGGTAAAGCTTTCTCTTTAACTGGTAATACAGGTGATGAGACATTTAAAATATTAAGAGATAAGGGAATCATTCCTAACTATAAAAAAGAAGAGAAGCAAAGTTTCTTAAGCACATTGTTTATTAACTGGTTCCCAATGATTCTTCTTTTTGTGATCTTCTTCTTCTTCCTAAAGCAGCTTCAGTCTGGTGGTGGAAAGGCAATGAGTTTTGGTAAATCTAAAGCTAAGATGCTTAACGAAAATGATAAGAAAGTAACTTTTACAGATGTATCTGGAGTTGAAGAAGCAAAAGAAGAATTAGTTGAAGTTGTAGACTTTCTAAAAGACCCAAGAAAATATACAAAACTCGGAGGAAAAATTCCAAAGGGTGTACTCCTAGTTGGTCCTCCAGGAACTGGTAAGACTCTTCTTGCAAGAGCTGTGGCCGGAGAAGCCGGAGTTCCATTTTTCTCTATCTCAGGTTCTGACTTTGTTGAAATGTTCGTAGGTGTCGGTGCAAGTCGAGTAAGAGATTTATTTGAGCAAGGTAAAAAGAACGCACCTTGTATTATCTTTATCGATGAGATCGATGCTGTCGGTCGCCACAGAGGTGGTGGAACCGGTGGTGGAAATGACGAAAGAGAACAAACTCTTAACCAGATGCTTGTTGAGATGGATGGATTTGAGTCTAATGAAGGCGTAATCATCATGGCCGCGACTAACAGAGTTGACGTACTTGATCCCGCTCTTCTTAGGCCAGGAAGATTTGATAGAAGAGTAACAGTTGGACGTCCTGATGTTAGAGGAAGACTTGGAATTTTAAAAGTTCATACAAGAAAAACTCCTATGTCAGATAAAGTAAATTTAGAAGTTATAGCTAAAGGCACTCCAGGATTTACTGGTGCTGACCTTGCCAATCTTGTAAATGAGGCGGCTCTATTAGCTGCAAGAGAAGGAAAAGAGCAGTTGGAGACAATTGACTTTGAAAATGCAAAAGACAAAGTTCTTATGGGTGTTGCTCGTAAGTCGATGGTCATCTCAGATACTGAGAAAAGAAATACAGCTTTTCATGAAATTGGACATGCACTTGTTGGATTAAAACTCCCATTTTGTGATCCTATTCATAAAGTTTCAATCATCCCTCGTGGTGGTGCACTTGGAGTAACAGTTTCTCTTCCTGATGAAGATAGATTAAGTATCTCAAAAAAACGTGCTAATAACGACATTGCTATGATGCTTGGTGGAAGACTGGCCGAGGAAATAGTTTTTGGTGACTATACCGCAGGAGCTTCAAACGATATTGAAAGAGCGACACAGTTGGCCCGCAGTATGGTTTGTAACTGGGGAATGAGTGATAAGCTTGGTACTGTTAATTTTACCAATAATCCTCATACGCCTTTTGGTTACGGGCAAGGAGCTGATAATTCTTCATATTCAGAAGAGACTGCTCGCATGATCGATGAAGAAGTTTCAACAATCATTAGAACGAATTACGAAGTTGCTAAACATATTCTTCTCGATAATAAAGAGACACTTATCAGATTATCAGAGACCTTGATTATTTGGGAGACTCTTGATGGTGCTCAAATCAATGAAGTGATTGCAGGTGTAGATATCGGTCTTCCATCTCTAACTGACATTGAAGAAAAAACAGCTGAAGACATTAAAAAGAATAAAGAAAAGAAAGAAGAAAAAAGTGACAAGGGACCTGCGGTAGATCCCACGCCAACTCCCGCATAAATGAAAACAATAAAAAGTATGGGGGTAATTAACATTACCCCCAATTCTTTTTCAGATGGAAATCTATATAATTCAGCCAAGTCCTTTCAAGAAAAATTCTATAAACTCTCTGATTGGTCAGATATCATCGATATCGGAGCAGAAAGTACAGCGCCAAAAAACGATGAAGTTAGTGCAATTGAAGAATGGAGACGATTTGAATCGATCCTAACTCCATATTTAAGTTATCACCATCCGTTTAAATCCCTCTCAATTGATACTTATAAGCCCGAAGTTTTCTACGAGGTCTATCACCTTGTGAAGTCTTACTGGCCACAGACAAAGATTATTTTTAATGATGTCTCAGGCATTATAGACAGTGATTTATTATCTCTATTTAATGATAAAAAGTTAAAGTTTGATTATGTTCTTTGCCATAATCGAGTAAAAGATAGAGCTGATGTACAAAATCATATGAAAAGAGTGTCAAGAGATTCTAATGAAAATCTTTTGATTGAATTGATTATGTTTTTTAATAACTCTCTTGAGAGACTATCTAAAACAAAACGAAAGATCATTGTTGATCCGTGTTTTGGTTTTGCAAAAACTAGATCTCAAAATCATTATCTTTTAAAAAATATAAATAAACTAATTTCAAGTTTAAATAAAAATACACCTTTTCTTTATGGGATTAGTAGAAAGTCATTTCTGCGATTTCCTAAAGATTTAGATTCTAAGAATGAGCACAATCAACGAAGCCTTGATCAAATGCAGGCAATTCTGATTCACAAGATTATTCAGGAGAACTTCGATCGCGAGTTTATCTTCAGACTACATGATGAAGGTAGTCTAATTAGTGCTTTGAATATCGATAAAATTCTACGATAATAAATTTATGAATATATGTTTAAGTAAGCTCATTGTAGCATCTACTGATAGAGTAATGAGCTTTAACTTTTTTTCCTTTATTTTTGATGCCGACATTGAAAAAGATAGTGAGGGAGTTGAACATATTCGTATTGATTCTATAAGGGTCTATTTTGATCTAAATATTAAACCTCGTATAAAATCATTTGGGTTCATTTTAGGACTATCAAATTTTGAAGAACTTTCTAACTTTAAACAGAAACTCAAACTCGCATACTATAAAGACGCCGTTAAACCTAAAATCATGAACGAAAGTGATAGTTTTATCGAGTTTAAAGATCCAAGCGGTAATCTATGGCGCACCGAAATATATAAACCGTAATTAATTCAGCCCATATCCTTAATGTAAGAAACTTTTAGTTCTCACACCTAAAAATAGTATCTAGACTAAAATATACAAATTCAAACTCAAGGATGAAACATGAAGAATTTATTATTAGGTGCTCTTATTGCAACTAGTTTCAGCGCAACTGCAGCTACAATAGCTGTTATTGACTCTGGAACAGATACTGAACACGTAGACTTTCAAGATAAGATCTGGATTAACGCTCAAGAAATAGCTGACAATGGAAGAGATGAAGACGGAAATGGATATCAAGATGATGTTTATGGCTGGAACTTTGCTGAACAAAACAACCTAGTAATAGACAGAAGCTATATCGGTACATTTTCTAATGACCCATACAAATTTTTTGATATTCAAGGTAAATCATTCTTAGGTGAAGCAACTGAAGAAGAAATTGCTTGGGTTAACGAAAAAAGAAAAGATCCAGAATTCATTAAAGAAATGGGTAAATTTGGTAATTTTGTTCATGGAACACACGTTGCAGGTATCACTGTTAAAGATGTTACAGATGCAAAGATCCTTACGGTTAAGCTTATTCCTACAGAAGTTAAACTTCCTGGAAGCAAAAAATACAAAACAATGGATGAAGGTGGTCGTGAGAGAGCTCTTCATGCAGCTTTAAATGGATTTGCTAAGCTACAAATGACAATGATTGAAGAAGCATTTTACTACGTTGGACAACACAAAGCAGATATTGCCAATGGATCTTTTGGAACTGGTCGTGACCAAATTAGAGCGATTACAGATGTAATGTATACAGTGATTTTCTTTAAGAAGCCTACAGAAGAGCAGTCAATTAAGACGGCAAATTATATGATGAATAGTTTAATTAAATACGGAGAAAAAGCGGTAGCTGCTGCTCCTAATACGCTTTTTGTTTTTGCTGCAGGAAATGCAGGTCAAAACAATGATGAGATTCCAACGAGTCCAACAAACGTTCAAGCTGACAACGTAATCTCTGTTGCTGCAACTTATAAGTATAACTTTATTGCACCATTTTCTAACTATGGAACAAAAATGGTTGATGTAGCGGCTCCAGGTATGCTTATTCACTCTCAAATTCCAGGTAATGAGTATTTAAAAGTTTCTGGTACTTCTCAAGCGGCTCCATTTGTTGCAAGAATTGCTGGACAGATTAAAGATTCAAATAAGAATTTAACTCCTAAGCAGATTAAAGAAATCATCATGGGAACTGTTGATAAGAAAGAGTTCTTAAACAAAAAAGTTAAAACAAATGGTATTGTTAACCTTAATAGAGCTGTTCATGCTGCAAAATTAACTTTAACAATGAATGTTGGAGATGCTATTCAAGCTTCAAACGTAAATGTTGCTGATATTGAAGTTTTTGAAGAAAAAACTTTCCTAAATCCCGAGCTAATTACGCCAATACCATTGCCATCACTTTTTAAGTAATTTAAACTATATTGATATAGTAAAATTTTAGCCGTGCTTTTTAGCGCGGCTTTTTTATACACATAATTTAAAAGGAAAGATTTTATGGAAGATGTGATGAAAAATTTAGAGATTGTAACCGGTCAATTCGTCGGTGCAGTTTGGGGTTTACCTCTTGTGGGTCTACTCGTTGGTGCTGGTATTCTCTTTACTCTTTATTTTGGCTTTCCTCAAATAAGTCTTTTTAAGCATGCAATCGATATAGTTAGAGGTAAGTTTGATAATCCAAATGATCCAGGTGAGATCTCTCACTTTCAAGCTCTAACGACAGCTCTTTCAGCGACAGTTGGTCTTGGAAATATTGCTGGTGTTGCAGTTGCGGTTGCAGCTGGTGGTCCAGGAGCCGTTTTTTGGCTTTGGGTTGCAGGCTTCATTGGTATGACGACTAAGTTTACGGAAGTTACTCTTTCACTAAGATATAGAGATGTTAAAGAAGATGGATCTGTTCACGGTGGGCCGATGTACGTTATTAAAAACGCACTTTCATCTAAGTTTGCATTTCTAGGTTGGTTATATGCATTTTTTGTTATCCTCTCATCTTTTGGTGCAGGGAATATGTTTCAATCAAATCAAATGGCTTCAATTATTAATACTTCAACTGGTCTTCCAGAGTGGATCGCAGGCTTAGTATTTGCTCTTTTAGCATTTGTTGTTCTTATTGGTGGTATTAAAAGAATCGCACAAGTAACTGAGAAATTAGTACCAGCAATGGTTGTTCTTTATGTTGGTGGTGCTCTTTATGTTGTGTTTTATAACTTCGCAAATATTGGTAATATGTTTGCTCTAATTTTTGATTCAGCATTTTCTGGAACTGCTGCAGCGGGTGCATTTTCTGGTGTAGTTGTTAAAGAGGTTATTGTTCAAGGTATTAGACGAGCTACATTTTCAAGTGAAGCGGGGATGGGATCATCAGCTATGGCCCATGCGGCAGCTAAGTCTACTCCAATTCAAGAAGGTGTTGTTGCATTACTTGAACCATTCATTGATACAATTGTTGTTTGTACGATTACAGCTTTAGCTATCCTAAGTTCAGATGTATGGATGACAAGTTCTGCTTCCGGAGTTGATCTTACGGCTGCGGCTTTCACAACTGCTATGGGACCAATTGGAGCATGGATTGTTACTATCACAGTTACAATGTTTGCATTTTCTACGCTTATTTCTTGGTCGTATTACGGAGAGCAGGGAGTAACATTTATCTTTGGTGAAAAGGGTATCTTTACATACAAATTAATATTCTGTGTTTTTGTATTTTTGGGAGCAATTGCAAATCTTCCAGTTGTTCTAAATATCTCTGATGGAGTTTATGGTCTGTTGGCAATTCCAAATATGATTGCCTGTTTTATGCTCTTACCTAAAGTTAAGGAAATGTTATCTGATTATAAAAAGCAACTTAAGTCAGGTGAAATTAAAGCTTACAAATAATATTTTTAACAGGGTCTCTCATTCACTGAGAGACTCTTTTTATTTCTTCTCAAGAGCTGGTTCTCTTAGATCTTCATCAGCATTACTTCCCCAGAAAAAATCATTTCCAAGACTCGATATGTCATCTGTTATTCGATCTTTAATTGTTTCTTGATCTTTATACTCATGGCTCATTAAGATACCTTCAACATTTCTGTCCATATGAGTCTTATGTAGTTTCGCTTTGAAGAACTCAATCCTTTGTGCTTTTGTGAAGGGATTTACTATAAAAGTCGCTGCAAGATTTCGAGCTTCTTTTTCTATGTTTTTAGAATAGTTTTTATAACCATTGGTTATACGGTCTACGCTTTCATCAACTTTTTCTTGAGTTTCTTTGTTGCTAAAGAATTGATTCATTTTGCTAGGGAAGGTGCCTTTCTCTACAGTTGCCAGGACTCCATCGTTTATAACGGAGTTAATCATAATGCTTCTGTTTGATTTTGGAATTCGCTCCCAGTCAATGAGGTTTTCAATATTTGCTAAATTATTAAAGTATGTTTCAGCGGCTTTCTTTCCTGCGTTACTTCCAAGAGTAATACTTCCCCATAGAAGCTTTTTCCCTTTTGTCGCTTGTTCAAAAGTTTGCTCAATTGCCGATACACCAAAATTACCTAAAACTTGGATTTTTACGAAACTATCTGCAAAGTCAGCATCTCCGAACATTTTAGAGATCAGAATCTTTGATAGTCCTTTTTTTTCACTCTCAGAGGAGTTAAGTAGTCCTTCAATATTATCAAGTGCGAACTTCATAACCTTATTATCGGTAAATAGGTTCGAGTAAAGTCTTTTGGAAGTCATAGCGTTATTGAGAAGTTTCTCCATAGATGTGAGCATCTTGTTAGCATGAAGAAGTTTTATATCTTTGTATGGATCTTCTAATTCAGAAATTTTCTCTCGTAGGTTGTCTAGTATTCCTTTTTGGAGTTGATCTTTAAAGAGAGTTTGAATTTGTCCCTTAATGATAAGCTCATAGAAATGAGATTTTTGAAATTCACTGTTATTGCTGAATTTATTAATATCTCTGCATTCTTTTTTGATTTCATCCATTTTGTTTTTGTAATATAAATTACCTTGTTCTTTATAGACCTTTATTCCTACTTTAAGATAATCTGTTAGTTTATCCATTGATATAGGATCATCAGATGGTTTAGTGTCTGTTTGAGTGATCTTATACAGACCAAATAGACATGCTTTATCAAAAGACGAACTAAACTGTGGTTCTGCAACTTTTTGTATTAGATTTTGGTGAATCACTCCTACTGTGTCACTTTCTAGATTTTTTGTAATATCGTCTAGAAATGACTCAGTCGTTTTGCCCTCTTTGAGATGAGAGAGTAACGCATTTCTAAAGATGTAGTGGGTTCTATCGTTTTGTTTTACAGATGATGGAATCTCAATTGAATATTTAGCCTTAAGTGCATTAGCTTTAATTGTTAATATATTAAATATTTGATTTCTGTTATTAAAAAACTTATTAGAGACAAGAGGATCGAGAGCTGATATTGCCTCTTTAATTACAACATTTGCAATAACCAGTGATGTTGCTCTTTTTTCACACTTGTTTTGTAATGTTGTTAGACCATCATTTTTATTAAAGGTTAGAAAGCTCTCCCATGGTTTGTTTTTTCCAATCTTTTCAAGCTCACTGTTAAAGCATTCTCTTATCTCTGCTTGCACTAAAGATTTTTGATTTTTTAAGTACGTTTTATTTTTTACTCTTTCAAGACTTGTTCCAATCGTTTTTTCGAACTCTACCCCTGCTATAATATAACTAGAGTCTGCAATACTTGTTTGAATACATCTAAAAAACTCTGGGTTTCTATCCAAATAGGTCTTTGCATCAAGCTTCGACGTTATAGGGGTTGCTGATGTCGAATTTTGAATATTTTTAAATGAATTATCAAGTGACTGATTTGTACAGGCCCTAAACTCTTTAATTATAAGATTGAGCTCAGGTCTATTTTCTGGGTTCTTTTGCGAAAGACTTTTTTCAATAACCATTGATGCCGCTTTCATTTCGATTGATGGCGTACATAAGGTCGCATCTTTAGAGCCTGAGATACTATTCATGCAAGGTGTGTAAGCATCAGTGATCACTTTTTGTGTTACTGCAATTAAGTTGTTTGATCTCTCAATCCCATATTCATCCACTGAGCTTGACCCATCACTATATGCCACCTTTAAAGCATCATTATTTAACAGTATTAGTGAAACAAATTTTCTAGAGACCTTTTGTTGAGCAAAATCTCCACATTCACCTACATATTTTTCAAATAAGGCCGTGTCTATTGATCTTAAAGCTTTAGGATTATCTAGAATTGATTCTTTTGAATCTAGCTTATCATTGAGACAAGATGTTAAATCACTCCAGGTGCTTTCACTAAGCGATTTTGTCATCTTTGGTGTTAAGTCAAAGTCATCTTTAAATGTCTCTTTTTGTTCTTCAATTATTTTTTCTAAGTAAGGTTTTATACTTTTAGTCATCGATTGAACGACACAGCCTTGTACTCTTTGAGTGTCAGTAGAGGTTTCGTCAAGTGAGAGGTAATTGACACTTGAACTACAAGAGTTCTCTGGACACAAGTGTGGATTTGTATCACAAAAGTTTATTTTTAAACTAGCTCGGTAATGAATTTTATCTTTTTCACCTATAAAGCTTTTGTTGATTCCAGAGTATGATATTTCATCACTCAGACATGCTTTGTAGTTCTCAATAGCTTCTGGAATGAGAGTCTTTTGGGTGAAATCTCTTTTTTTCTCTTCAGACCATGTTTTTGGAAGTCTTTCTTTGAAGCTATGATTTACTATTAGTGGTAACACCTTTTCACCAATTTCAATTGGCGCTTCAACAGCAAAAATATAATTAACATATGTAGGTAAATCATCAGTTTCTACAATTTGTAATTTCTTGTATGATTCTAGGTTGTTTAAGAAATTGTCAGTTTGTTTATCTATGTCCTCTTTAAAATATGGAGAGAGTAAATTCTTTAACTGATCTTTTGTTATTTTATTGGCAAACATTGAAACTGCATCTTTTGTAATTTCCTTTTGCTTCTTTTGAATTTTGAGAAGACTCATGGATTCGTATTTACTAGAGATTTCATCCGCAATTTTTTCAGCTTCACTCCAATCAAGTGATCCTTCTGGTTTTGGTGCTATACATGCATCTTTAACGTTTAAAAGAATAAGGTTTTTAATAAAACTTGAAGAACCTCTCTTTCCTCCACAGGCAAAGAAATGATCAATAAGTTTATCCGTATCACTGTCAGTTAAAAGTTTTAGTAACTTTCCAGTTAATCTTTTAGTCTTTTTAGGTTTTACAAAGTCATCTTCAGTTAATTCACTTATCTCATCTTGAAGCTTAATAAATGGAATAATATTTGAACATATTGAATTAGAGTCAGAATTTACAATGGTTGTTATGCTTCTAAATAGATCGATAAATTTCGGAGTGTATTGTCGTTCTTGAGTTGTACATACTGAATTTCCAAAATCGAAGTTTTCAACCACTTCGTAGGCTGGACAGTATTCACTACTGGCCAAGTTAAGAACTTCAGTAAGGTCTGATAAGTCGTTTAAGTCTCGGATAGTTGTTTCGATATAGAATTTATATGAATCTTGCTTTGGTATTCTTACTTTAAAGGCGTCTTTATGACTTTTAAACTCAAGAGTAACTTCACTGCAATGAAGGAGCGGATTCATGCTTTTCCACGGGGAGGCAAAGATATTCATTGAGAATAGTAGTATTACAAGTTTAAGCATCATGAACTTATCGGCTCATTAGCTTAAATACTTGAGTGAAATACTAGTAAATTATAATCTCTTTTCTTTGCTCTAAGTACTTAGAAAGATGCTCAAACTCTATCGAATTCAGATCCTGCAGGGATCCATTGTTCTCTAACCATGTTCTAAGTTTATCCGTACCATTGATCATATCGAGTGGATGTTGGCCTTTACCGTATTCATAAGCATCTTCTTTGTACTTAAAGTCTTCTCCAAGAATATTGCGGAGCTCTCTGCAAAGAATTTGTGATACTCGCCACGGTTTAAAGGTTTGGCGATCAGTAACATGTATTTGAAATCCGCCACAGGTAATACCGGCGTGTTTTTGGAATGTGGGTTGGAAGTTTATTGGACGAAGTACAAACCCTGAGAGGCAATTTTCCTTGAAGACTTCATCCATTTTTGTTTTAAATGTCCATGGGTTTATTTTGGGGTGACCAATAATCTCTAAAGATCTTGTCGTACCTCGGCCTTCTGAAATATTAGTTCCTTCAAAAAGTACAGTTCCAACAAATGTGAGGCAACCTTCAGAAGTTGGAAGATTTGGTGAGGGCATTACCCACGGAAGAAGGGTGTGCTCAAAATACATATTACGAGTATATCCTTCCATTTTTATTATATCTATTTTACATTTTTTATCAGTCCAATATTTCTGATGCATTCTTGCCACTTCACCCATAGTGAGTCCGTGTCTTACTGGTATAGGGTGTCTTCCGACAAAAGATGCAAAATTTGTGTCAAGAACATTTCCCTCTACGTCTTGAGCGTTGACAGGGTTTGGCCTGTCTAAAATAATGACTTCAATATTTTTATTGGCGCAAGCTTCTAGGACATACGTCATAGTATAAATGTAGGTATAAATCCTTGTTCCAACGTCTTGTAGATCAATAAAGAGGTGGTCTATTCCTTCAAGCATTGCATCGGTAGGCTTTCTCGTTTCACTGTAGAGTGAATAAACTGGTAGATTAAAATAAGGATGAGTAAAATGATCAGTCTCAATCATATTGTCTTGAACGTCAGATACAAAACCGTGTTGAGGACCAAAAACTTTAACGACTTTCTTACCAAACATTTCAATAAATTTTACTAGGGAGTGGTCATAGTTTTTATCTACACTTGCCGAGTGACACAGTAGACCGATATTACCTGTATATTTGTTTTGTAGCTCTTTTGAATCAATTAGTTTTTGCAAACCTGTTAGTACTTGCTTAGACATGCTCTTTTGACCTTTTTTTAGTTAACACTTTATAAATGATATTTTACAATTAACAGTAACACCATACAAGAGAGAAAGACATGAAACAGTATCTAGATTTAATGAAAAGGGCCTATGAAAATGGAACTCCCAAAGAGGATAGAACCGGAACGGGTATAAGATCTGTTTTTGGCCATCAAATGCGCTTTGATTTGTCTGATAGCTTTCCTATGGTGACCACTAAAAAATGTCATATGAAATCAATCGTGCATGAGTTGTTGTGGTTTTTACAAGGTTCAGGAAACATAAATTATCTCAAAGAACATAAAGTTCGTATCTGGGATGAGTGGGCCGATGAAAACGGTGATCTTGGTCCAGTTTACGGTGTCCAGTGGAGATCGTGGAAGGGTATTGATGGAAAAGCTCACGATCAAATTAAAGACGTTATAGAACAAATTAAAACTAATCCAAATTCAAGAAGACTCATAGTGAACGCTTGGAATGTAGGGGAGCTTGAACACATGGCGCTTCCACCGTGTCATATGTTTTTTCAATTCTACGTAGCAAACGGTAGATTATCTTGTCAGCTTTATCAAAGAAGTGCTGATATCTTTTTAGGAGTCCCTTTTAATATTGCAAGCTACGCTCTTTTGACCATGATGATGGCACAAGTTACAGGTCTTAAGCCTGGAGAATTTGTTCATACTATTGGAGACGCTCATATTTATAATAATCATATAGAACAATGTGAATTACAGATGAGTAGAGAGCCACTATCTCTACCTAAGATGATAATCAATCCTGCAGTAAAAAATATAGATGATTTTAAGTTTGAAGACTTTGAACTTGTTGGTTATGAAGCTCATCCTCATATTAAGGGTAAAGTCGCTGTATGATAGTCTCTGTAATTTCAGCCTATGATAAAAACAGAGCTATCGGTAAGGGAGGGAATCTTCCTTGGTCAATTAAAGATGATTTTGAAAACTATAAAAAGATCACGCATGGCCACTGCTTGATAATTGGTCGAAAAACCTTTGAATCTGATACTCAGCCTATACCAGGGCGCACAAATATAGTTATTACAACCAATAGAGACTACAAGACTACTGATGGATCTCATGTTCGTCACAGTGTTGAAGCCGGTTTAAAACTCGCTTTGGAATTAGGTCATAGCGAATGTTTTATAAACGGTGGGGCGCAAATCTATGAGATGGGTATGCCGTATGTCTCAAAAGCGTACATAACAACTGTTAACTGCCAAATTAATGACGCTGACTCTTTCTTTCCAGAAACTGACTTTGAAGCTTGGGATAGAGTGGACGGTTTTCATTTTCCAAAAGACGAGAGAAACCAGTACGCATGGGATTTCAACGTCTATAACCGTGTTTCGGCCAAACACTTCGCTTAATACTTGAGTGAAAAGATTGATTAACAAAGTCTTACATCTATAACCTTTTATCTTGGGTATCTTTCCATATCGACTCACTATGCATAATATGAATGTGAATAAATATTCATAATTTATTTACATTTTTTGGTTTGAAAACAACGGATGTTTTTTTTTGGAAATAGGAGGTTTTTCCATGAATCTTATAGAACAATTCCACGCTGGTGGATTCTTTATGTACTTTATCTTACTTTTTGGTTTGCTCACAATCGGATTTATTTTCGAGCGAACAATCGCACTTTATACTAAATATAAAAATGCACCAAAAGATTTCAGACAAAATATTTTAAGCTTTATTGCTAATAATGATTTTGAATCTGCAAAAAATTATATTGAGATGTCTGCAAAGAATACTTCAATAGGTAATATTGCATCTGTTGGTTGTAAAATGAGACAAGCCGGTGCCGGTGATGAAGCTCTTCAAGCAAGAATGGATGAGCAATTATCTAAAGAAATTAGCTCTGTTGATAAGAGAGTTGGATTTCTTGCAATGTTTGGTAACGTTGCAACTTTATTTGGTCTTCTCGGAACAGTTACAGGTCTTATTAGTTCATTCGCAGGGGTTGCAGCAGCAAGTCCGGTTGAGCGAGCAAACTTACTTTCTCAAGGTATTTCAGAAGCACTAAACTCTACGGCATTTGGTCTATTGGCCGCTATTCCTGCACTTATTGCTTTTGCAGTATTTACAGCGAAAACAGAGTCGATTGTAACTAAACTTACTGAAGAAGCATCTGCTATCTATCACGACTTTCTTTTCTACTCAGAGAACGAATCTGAGAATACGGGTAAAGGTTTTAAGAAGCCTTCAGCATCTGAAATAGAAGCTATTACACGTAACTAGTACTAGCTCTCTATTATAGAGAGCTCGCTTAGAATTAAATTTGGTCTAAGGATAGACCGAGGATAAAAATGAGAAAGAATTCAGGCCTTGGTGGGCCAAAAAAAGATTTAAATGCTGATCTAAATCTTACTCCATTTATTGATTTACTTTCCACGTGCGTTTGTTTCCTTCTGGTTACAGCTGTATGGATTGAAATTGGTTCAGTTGAAATCAAACAAAGCCATGGAACAGAAGCAGCTGCGAGTAAGAAGATAAGCTACGATCTTGATGTCGTATACCAAGGAAGTAATAAGCTTCGTATGAATCTTAAGAAAAACGGTAAAAATGTTGGTCGCTTTGATGTTAAAGGTGAAAGCTTTGAACAAATGTCAGAGCAAATGAATACCATTGTTCAAACCAAAATATTGAATTTCAAAAACAAAGCTATTGAAATTGCAACTGCCACTATTACTCCTAGGTCGGATGTTGATTATGGAAGTCTCGTCAAAACTCTTGATGTTCTTCGAAAAAATCAAATTGTTAATATTGGTGTTCTTTCAGCGAGGAGTAAACAATGAGAATTAGTACAAGCCTTGTTCAAAGCTCAGCTTTTGAAAAACATTTAGTTAATAGAAGAAGAAAAAGATCATGGGCACTTAAAGCGGCAGGGTTTACGCTTATGCTTACGTCAATGGTTGATATGTTCAGCATGCTAGTTGTTTTTTTACTGCAAACATTTTCAAGTTCACCTGAGATTTTAATTACTAAAGGGGTAGAGCTTCCAAACTCACTAACTCCTTCAATTGTAAAAGAAGCACCCGTTTTATCTTTATCTAAAGATGGAAATCTTTATCTTGATCAAAAACTTGTTGGTGCTACTAAAGTTGTCTCTAAAAGACCTCAACTTCTTTTAAAGAAGCTATCAGATATTAAACAAGGTTGGGCAAAAGGACATAGCAGTCCATTTCCTGGTGAAATTAATCTTCAAGCAGATAGAGAAGTACCAAGTACAACTGTTTCTGAAATTATGGGCGTTCTTACAAGTAGTGAGTACGAATCTATTCAATTAGCAGTAATTGGAAGGTAATTAAATGAAGTTAGTACTTTTAATATTTTTATCAATTATATCATTCTCTGGTGTTGCAAATACTGGAGAGTATCTAATTTCAGAGATGGAAGATCTTCGTAATTCTCTCAAGCCAGATGATCCGGCTAAAATTGATTTAACTTTGAGACTTGCCGATCTCTACTTTGATGTATCAATCAAAGAAGAAGGTAAGACTGCCACGAAAGAGAACAGAGCGATTCAAAGAAAAAGAGCACTCTCTTTATACACTTCAAGTTTAGAAGGAGCTGACAAGGCATCTGGATTAACTGAAGCTAAAATCATTTTTCAAATGGGAAGGCTTCATTCAAGACTTGATGAGTTTAAAACTGCCGAGAATTATTATATAAAAGTATTCACTCATGCTGATGCAACTAAGAAACTAAAAGAACAATCAGCACTCGCACTCGCTGAGTGGTACGAAGAAGACGCTAAGTTTTCAAACGCTAATAAATACTATGAAGAAGCAAAAAGTCGATGTGAGAGCATTGAGACGTGTAATTATATCCATTACAGAAGATCTTGGCTTTTATATAAAGATACTAAGCTCACTCAAGCGATTGAGGAGATCAAGAAATCACTTTGGAATACCGATGGCAGTGTTCGCGAGAACTCGCTGACTGACATGATTATGTTTATGTCTAATGCTGAAGGTAACGGAGATGACGAATATAAATTTATCTCAGAACTTGCGAGCAAGATCAATCGCCCTAAATTAGAAAAAAACCTAACTGAAGCTTTCTATGCCTCTGGAAACAGAATGGCCGGAAGTAACCTTTTGATGAAGCTCAATAATAAAACACCAGAACTTTTTAATGAAGTAAGACTCCTTGAAGAGTTTTATGGATTCAGAAACTGGGATAATGTTGAAGTCTTCTTATCTAAACTTGAGGCCAGAGAAGTTAAATCACTTCCTACAGATAAAAACAAACGTGAAGAGATGCAGACAATCATCAGGCGCTATATTGTTCAAATTGATGCTGAATCTCAAGTTGCTAATGATCTCTATCCATTTTTAAAGAGATCTATTGATGTTTACTTATCTTTGTATCCCAATGATGAACTTAGAAAGAACATGCAGCAGGGATGGCTTAAGGCTGAAGACTCTAAAAAAGTTAAAGTTGAAAGACTTGGAACTTGGATCAATGAAGACATCGCTTTTAATAAAGACAAAAAAGATATTAGAGAACTACGTCAAACAAGACTGGCGTTTGCTCAAGAACTCAATATGGATAAAATTGTCCTCAGTGAGTCACTTGCTCTTAGAGACTTATTAAAAGGAACCGATGAAGCAGATGAATTTACTTATATAGCGGCTCGCGAGTATTACGGAAAGAAAGAATTTAAAAAAGCACTTCCTCTTTTTGATGAATTAACTAATAAAGTTCTTGAAACTAAGGTTCTGAACAAATGGGCCATGTTATCTCAAAACTTAACTCTTGATATTTATAATCAACAAAAGAGCTTTGACCTTCTTATGAAACAGGTTTCACTTTGGAAATCGATAGAAGGATTAGAGAAGCCTAAAAAGTATGATGAAGACTTTAAAAACTTTGATCGTGTCTTTATTCAGGCTGAATTTGAAAATGCTGCAAAGCTTGGTGAAACACCTGCTGGATTAGCTACGTTCTTTAAATTCTGTTTTGATAATGTCTACCCAGAAAAATCTTGTCCAAACGCTAAGGTTTTAGCTGTTAAACTTAAAGATCAACAAAAGCTAGTTTCTTTACTAGAAAAAGAAAACGATGAAAAAGCTCTTGTTACAGAATACGAACTTATGGGTAGGTTCTCTGATGCTGCAAGACTTCAAGAAAAACTTAATCTTAAGAAAGATTCTGATTTTCAAGTCTATTTAAAGATTGCTCTGTTATATGAATTAGATCAAGACTTTACGAATAGAGACAGACTTCTAAATAAAGTCATTGCTAAGTTTAAAAAAACGAAAGGCATTGATTCACAAATGGAGACTTTGATCTATGTTACTTTAGATGAAGCAGGACTAATTAATGCTAGCTCTTTGGCCCTGCCGTGGTCACTTAGTAGAAAAGTGACTCTAGCTAACAAGTTCCAGACAATCTCTGGATCAAATATAACAAGCAAATTTATCTTATCGCAAAAACAATCTACTGGACCCCAGTGGTCAAAGTTAGTGCTTGAAAAGGTACAAAGCGAATTTAAAAAAGCATCAAAGATTAACTTCTATGGAAGTAACTCTAAATGGAAGTTTAAAAAACGTGTAAAAGCTATGGATAAGTTTTCAACGATGGCGAAAAGCTATCTTGAAGGTTCTGATAGTGAGACTCGTATTTATATACTGCAGATGCTTAAATCAACTTACGACATTATGGCCATCGAACTTCAAAGTACCCCTCTTCCCGAGGGTCTCGATGAAGAAACTCTTGGTCGAGTTATGAATCAGCTTGCTGATATGGCACAACCTTATTCTACTGTTGCTGCTGATTATGATCGTTTATTGAATGATGAATTAACAACGGCCACTAATAAAGATCTTATTATTAAAAACCTTGAATCAGGCAGTGAAGATTTTGCATCATTCATTAAATCAAACGAATACGAAGATAAAAAAGATTTAAAAACTTTTGATTATGCCGTTTATAAGGCAAGTAAAAATAATCTAGGTGAAAGACCTGAAGATATTAGCATTATTACTAATATGGAAAACTTTTATAAAAAAAATAACTCAATGCGACTGGCATCATATTTCACAGGTAGAAAACCTGTCGATGCTCCAGTTCAAAGGTAAGGAATACTGATGAGAATTATTGTTAAAGGAATAACAATTATTGCATTTATCACTTCGTTCAGCGCTATAAGCGAGACCAAGGTTAAGTACAAGAAGAGTAAGAACATCGACTTCGAGTCCCTTCTTATTGAGGGAGAAAACAAGAAACCGGATATGAGTATTGTTACCGGTAATATAGGTGAGAAAGATCTTGGTCTTTTAAAGTTACGTGAAAACTTTGTTGATCACATGAGTAACGATGCAGGGGAGATAATTAGATGATTTCTATACAAACTAACGACGGTCATTTAATAAAGACCCTTTCTAATTTTAAAGGTGGAACATTTGGTTTTCACAAGCTTTTTGGGTTTATCTCTGAAGCTCGTGCCGACCAAAGGATGATTTCACGTAAAAGACAATCTTTTGATTACTCTGAAAATAAGTGGAACTTCTCTTTTGATTTAAGTCAAAATGGTGGTGAATATGAATTTAAAAACCTCAATAACTGTGAAGTAGTCGCAAAAGATAGTAAGGGATGGACGGTTAAATCAGAACAAGGAACTTTTAAAATTCTAAAAGGTGCTGGGGCATTACTTGCTGCACCATCAATTGAAATTGAAAGAACGGGTTCGAGACTTCCAAAACATATTGAAGCTATTTTATTAGCATTACTTATCACTGCTCCAATACTTTTCTTTATGTTCAATCAACCAATTGAAGATGAAAAGGTTAATGAGATTAAAGATGTGATAACAGTTAAAATTGTTAAAAAAGAAAATGTTGTCTCTATCAAACAAAATAATCCAAAACTTAAAGCTAAGCCACTTACAAAAGCTCAGAAATCTAAGATTGCTGTTCAAAAGAATCTTGGATTCTTAAGTATGGTTGGATCCAAAGATCTCTCTAAAGTTGTTGGCGGTGTTCCTCAAAAACTTAAAGCTGCAACTGCCGGAGCTGGTAAAGGTGGAGACGCTGGTAGTGGAGGAGAACTTCTAACCGGTTTAGGTAAAGGATTAAAGAAAACTACTGTTGGTAATACTGGTGTTGCAGGGCTTGGTGGCGTTGGAACTAAAGGTGCTGGTGGTGGTAAAGGTGGCTATGGAAGTTCTTTAGTTGCTTCGGGAACTGGAAAAGGGATTTCTGCTATTGCAGTTTCAAATTCTAATCTTGCCCTTGAAGGTGGATTATCGCGGTATGCTATCAATGCAACAATCGCCAAGTACTTATCCCAAGTTCGTAGATGTTATGAAACTAGTCTTAAAACAAATCCAGCTATTCAAGGACTAGTTGAAGTTAGCTTTATGATCAATGGTTCAGGACAACTTGATTTTTCAAAAGTTAAAAGATCAACACTTAATCATCCTGCAACTGAACAATGTATAACAACAAAAATGATGAACTGGCAGTTTCCTAAACCTCGAGGTGGTGTGAAGGTTCCAGTTAACTATCCATTCATGCTTCGACCGGTAGGGAGATAGTTATGTTAAAAACAAATAAAAAAGTTAATGCACAAGGAAATATAATGAAGTTACTTTTATCAATTGTTTTAATCACTTTCATTGGCTGTGAATCCAATCCATACCCTGAGGCAAAAAATCAAAGAGATGGGGTAAGAACACCAACTTCTCAACCAGACCCAAGAGATAGTGAAAAACCACCAAAAGATCCTCTTGCCTTAGCCATTGTCTCTCAAATGGATTTTAAAGAGGGAAGAAATGCTCAGTACCAATTTAAGGTAGAAGTAAGAAAGCCTGGAACTCCTATCGTTTGGATTGAAAATCTTCCTCCTGGAGCAGAATTTGACGAAGAGCAGATGATTATCTCTTGGAAGCCAACCTTCTTCGATGGAAATGATCCAAAAGATCCAACTGTTAAAGTTAGAACTTATTCAATTATTGTAAATCTTAGAAGTTCAATTCTTTCTGAACAAAGAATCAAAGAGAATGTTATTTTAAAAGTAATGGATACTCCAAGAGCTGTAACAATAAATGGTAGCTCTTCAACTTCAGTTAATGAAGGTAGTAAGCTTATATATAAATTTGATATAAATAATGCTGATTATCCTCAAGGTCCATTTAAAGTTTTAACAAAAGATATGCCAGCGAATACGACTCTCGTTCAAAACTCTGATACTGAATATCAATTAGAGTTTTCTCCCGATTATTATCATGTTAATAGAAGTACAGATGGGCGTGACCTCGAGTACAATGCAAAAATAATTGTAAATAATCCAGCTAACCATACAGGTGAAAAAGAAGTTGAGATTACAGTAAATGATAAAAGGCTAGGGGTTAATCTTCAGACTCCAAATACTGCACAGAGCCCCGTACTCGAACAAGGTCTTGATGCAAGTTTTCAAATCGTGGCCTATGACTTAAATAAAGAAATTACTCCAGATATTGAATTCACTTCTTCAAAACCTGAGTTTGGAAATTTTAAGTATGAGCTTGTGACGAATGAAGATAGTTACTCATCAATTTTTAATGTTCAATGGCTAGATATTCCGCCAGCATATAATGGCAAAACAATTAATATTGGATTTCGCGCTTGTGTATTAGGTGAGTATCGTAAGGATAATTGTTCTAATAAAACATTAAAAATTGCCATTAAAGTTAAAGACAGAAAAGCACCTGTGATCAATAGAAACAATTGGCCAGTAGGAGAACTTATTTATTTAGGCTTTAATCAAACTGAAACAAGACGTGTTCAGATAACTGATGGTGAAGATCCAAGGATCACACCTGAGATTGAAATTTTTCCTACTGAAATGAGAAAGTTTGTCGCATACTCTGGTGATATACTTAGAATGAAGTTCGATAAAGCTGGAACTTACCAATTCACGATTAAAGCAACTAGTGACTATAAAACTTCTACAACTGAGAGCTTTATAATTGAAGTTTTCCCACAAGATAGAAGTAAAGTTCTTTTCTTTGCTGATTCTACTCGTGACCCAGAAGTTAAGTTCTATAAAGACAACCTGAAAGAAGTTTCTCTTATGAACCCACTTATTCAAACTATTAGTTTACGATCTGTTAAAGACAGAGAGACTTTAGTGCTTGGAACAAGTGTACTTTTTGATAAAGAAGCTTCACCACAAATACTTAAAGCTATGAATGAGATTAAAAACTTAGTTATCGCTTCACCATTAATGGGGAATATGCCCGATAAGTTTTTGGCGGAATTGAATGACACATACTCAACTAAGTTCATTGGAAGATATTCGGAACTTCCTACTGCACCAAAGATTGAAACTATGTTCTTTAAGCACACTACTCAATTTCAAACACCTATGCATCAAGTTGGCTTAAAGCTTACATCTTCAAGTGAGTCTTTTAATCCACTAATATTTAACGGATCACTAGATAATCCTAATAAAAACTGTAAGAGTGTTCTCGGAATTACTCCGGATGGTAATTCTCCTTATGTTGTAGGTGTCGTCTGTACGAGAACTAATGGTGGGAAACTTGTTCTACTTGGAACTGAGTGGGCCGATCTTAAAGTTCATGCTGATGATGCTCTCATTCCAGCTCTTTGGTTTAATACAATGCTTAAAGGAAGATTCTAATGAAAAAAATTATTCTACCACTTCTACTTATTAGTACAGGTGTATTTGCATCTTTAGAAAGTAAACTAGATGCACTTAATATTCCCGATGATAAAGTAACTCCTCTTGTTTCAGAGGATAAACTATATATCGTCAACACAAGATATTCTTCCCTTAGAAATAGACATGAAGTAACTCTTGGTGGTGCCCGTGACTTTATGGCCGATTCACATCTTGAATCTAGACAGGTTAGTGGAACTTATAGATATCATATCAATTCAAAATTCTCATTAGGGCTTCGTCACTCAATCTTTGAGAACGATCTTACTGAATCAGGTGATGAGCTTTTTGGAAATGAAAGCATTCTTCCTGATTCTGATTACGCTATTAAAAGTACTGAGTTTTTTGGAACTTATAACCTTTTTTACGGTAAGTTGAGAGTAAGTTCTAAAAAAGTTGTCTACTTTGATAATTACGTAACACTTGGATATGGTAAAGTTGAGCTAGCTTCAATGGAGACTTCAACTTATTCTGCAGATATCGGTGTCGCTTTTTGGTTAGGCAAGTCTATGAGTGCAAGACTTGGAGTTAAAAATGACTTCTATATGCAACAGAAAATCAAAGGCAACGAAGCGGCTCACAATATGATGGGTTATGTTGAATTTGGATACCTTTTTGGTGAAGGTAGTCGTCTGTGAAATTAATTTTATTAATATTATCACTTTCAGCTTTTGCAAATGATGGAACAAATCTGCTTTTGAATTCAAAAGGTGAGGACATTGATTTAAGCTCTAAACTTACTCAAGTTAAACAGCTAAACCTTGATGATGCTTTCAAAGTCCAGTTATTTGGAAAATGGAAAGCCGCAGGTGCAGTTGATCCTGCTGTTAATGACTGGGTTAATCTTGTCTTAGCTGGCGAATTTGATAAAAGTCTAAGCTCATTACCTCAAGCCCTAAAGCTTGCGCCTATTAAATTTAGAGCAACTCTTAACACTGCTAAACTTTATTTATTCTCGAAGTTAAACCTTCATTCGTTATTTGTTTCAGAGTGGATTAATGCAGCTTCTGACTCTCAGTTTTTAAACTCTGAACTTGGATTAGCTCTCGATTTTGTTGTATCATCTAATCTTACTCAAAATTTAATTAGCTCAGGAGTATTTTTTTCAAACTCTGAGAAGAAGGCTCTAAAAGCAATTGAGAATAAACAGTCTCAAATTAATTATATTCTTCAAGGTTTTAATTCTCTAAGATCTGGAAAAGATGCACTTCAGTGGATTAGTAAACTTAATGTTAATAACCCATTAAGGCTAATAATTGCTAACACTGCTCTTATAGATTATGCCAAAGATGGCAGTCTTAAAGCTTCTGCAAGATTAATTAAAGAAGTTGTTGAACCTATTATAAAAAAATCAGATGATGTAGAAAGTATTTCTCATTACTATCTAAATCTTGCCCGTCTTCTTTATCAGGCTAAAGCTTATGAAGCTGCAAGAGGTTATTATGAATCTATTCCAGAGAGTTCGAGATATTTCTTAACAGCATCTACAGAACTTATATGGACCAATCTTAGACTGAAAGATTACCCCGCAGTTAAAGGTGCACTTGCAACACTTAAACTCAATCTTTTTGAAGATAAATTTAATCCGGAGATATATCTTGTGAGCTCCATTGCAAACCTCCATACTTGTCAGTTCTCAGAAGTCAGAGATAACTTTAAGGTCTTTTTGTCTGCAAATAAAAAATGGGCAAAACTTATAGATGAAGAACTTTCAAAGGAAGATGCCAAAACGATTGAAGAAGATTTCTTTACGATAAATCTTTCCCGCTACGTTAAGGAGGCGGTAAGTGAAAAAGAGTACCTCGCAAAGCTTGAAAATAGCTTTTGGACTCCTAATATTAATTCTATTTCTGAAAACACCTCTTTGGCACTAATCATAAGTAAAGCTGAGTCAAAAAGACGTTGGAAAAACCGTGAAACGATACTTAGTGAATCAATCTATAAAATGAGATTCGTAAAAATTGAATTCATTTCACAAATGAGAGATTTCTCACTAAAGCTAGCAAAGTCATATGAAGATAAAGTTTCTACATATGCTGCAGCGACTGCGAGAGATAATCAGTTAAGCTTTAAAGCTGATCGTGTTATTTGGAGTGATGAACTTTTCAATACAACAGCTCAAGTTGAAAATTTATGTATGCAAGGAAGAAAATAATGAAATCTTTATTTCTACTACCACTTTTTATATTTCTATCTTCATGTATGGAAGATGGAGGATCTAATTTTGTTAGACAATATGATCCGCCAGAAAGAGAAGATAATCGATCTGAACAAAATGCAAATATTTATCGTCTTAAAGATTTAGGTTTGGATAATAAAGTTGATGTCCTTTTTGTTGTAGATAATTCAGGAAGTATGGGGCCAATTCAACAAAATATTGTAACCAACGCTAGGCTCTTCATGAGTGAATTCATTAATCAAAGACATATTGATTGGAAACTTGGGATTATTTCAACTGATAATAATGAAGAACCTTTCTTAGGCTTTGAATCCGTTTTTTCATCGGCTCTCATCGATCATGAAAGTCCAACGAGTATAGAAGATACTATTTCTACTTTTCAAAATGCTATCAACTCTCTTGGAACTGATGGTTCTCCATCAGAGTATGTTTTTCATAATGTCCTTAGAAATATTAAAAAATATAATGACCCTGGCTCTTCTAAGCCAGAATTTGTTAGAAGTACTTCTCATTTAGCCGTTATTATGGTTTCTGATGAGAATGAGCAAAGTGGAAGAATGACCGGTCCTTATGCACCTCTTGAGATGCTTAATACTGTAAGTGCTTATGTTGGTTCAAATAAAAAAGTTCGTTTTTACGGAGCTCTTCAAGCTAAAGACTTTGAGGGCTGTTCTAGTTGGGATGAAATTATGTATGAAGGCAGTCGCTATCAACAAATTATCGATGAGTCTGCAGGATTTGCAATTTCCGCATGTGTGAATGATTTTGGTGTTAAACTTGCCGACATCTCTAAAGATATTTCATCACTAGTTAAAGCTCCTGGTATTCCTTTGCGTGGTGTTCCTAAGGTTCATAGTATTAGAATTTCATATAAAGGTGATGAACTTTTCCCCGGAGCAGAGGAAGACTGTGGTAAATGGTATTACGATGCACGAAACAACACTATAATCTTTTATTCTTTTGACTTTGTTGCAAATTTTGACAAAGACTTTTTGGTTATAGATTTCGAATACGATGATGGAATTCCAAGAGACACAGATCCAGAAGACGGATCTCGTGGTGGTTGCCAGAATTGAAAATATCTATAATTGTTGCTCTTTCTAAAAATAATGCAATTGGACTCAACAATAGAATGCTTTGGCGTCTAAGAGACGATTTTAAAAATTACAAAAAAATCACAATGGGTCACTGCCTTATTATGGGTAGAAAAACATTTGAATCTATAGGTTCTCCACTTCCAGGTAGAACAAGTATAGTTATTTCTAGAAATAAAAACTACCAAGTTCCTGAAGATGTACTCCTCTCAGAATCACTCGAGGATGCTCTTGAACTTGCAAGACTTACTGGAGATGATGAATGTTTTATTAACGGTGGAGGTGAGATTTATTCTTTAGCTCTACCTTTTGTAACAACCGCTTATATAACCGTAGTGGATACTGTAATAGAGAAAGCTGATGCTTTTTTTCCCGAAGTTGATTTCTCAACCTGGAATCAAGTTGAGAGCTTTAAACACGATAAAGATAAATCAAATGATCACAACTGGACATTTTTCAAATACGAGAAGTAAATGCTATTTTCTGAAATTTCTAAACGCTACCCCCAAAAGTTTAAACTTATAACTTTTTACACAATACTCAACAAGGTCTTTGATCTTGCTCCTCCTTTCTTAATTGGTATCGCTGTTGATATTGTCGTTAAACGTGAAGAGAGCTTAGTTGCAAGTTTTGGGATTAAAGACTCTTGGAATCAACTTCTTTTTATATCAGTTCTTACTATCATTGTCTGGGTATTAGAATCCCTGTTTGAATACCTTATGAGTGTTGGTTGGAAAGAACTTGCTCAGACTGTTCAACACGATTTTAGAGAAATTGCATTTAAACATACACTTAATCTTGATTTATCTCAGGTTGAACAAAAATCATCAGGTGAGCTTATGTCAATTTTAAATGATGACGTTAATCAACTTGAAAGATTTTTAAATATTGGTGCATATTCACTTATACAACTAGGTGTAACTATTTCAGTAATCGGTTGTGCTTTTTTCTATCTAGCACCACAAGTTGCAATATTTGGAGTACTCCCAATACCTTTTATCATAATTGGTAGTTTGAAGTTTCAAAAGTTTCTTGAACCCAAGTATAAAGATGTTCGTGAAAATGTGGGACTACTCAATTCAGAGTTTTCAAATTCTTTGCAGGGAATGCAGACGATTAAAGCTTTTGCCAGTGAATCATTTGAAGCTCTAAAAATCTCAAAATATTCTTTAAAGTATATGGCTGCAAATTACTCGGCCATTAAAGTTTCAAGCTTATTTACTCCATTAATAAGAATGCTTATTCTATGTGGTTTTTTAGTTAATCTCCTCTATGGTGGTTATCTCTGTTTAAAGGGAGAGCTTGAAGTTGGGACATACTCAGTTCTGATTTTTATGATTCAAAGACTTCTTTGGCCACTAACGAGTCTTGGTCAGATGCTTGATTTATACCAGCGATCAAATGCATCTTATAATAGAATTTCAGACCTTTTGAAAACTAAGTATACCATCTTTTCAAAAGAAAGTACTTTTCCAAAAGGCGACCATACGATTGAAGTTAAAAACATAAACTTTAGTTATAACGACAGAGAGAGCCTGTTTACTAATTTAAATTTAACTTTTGATCACAATAAAACTATTGGCCTTGTTGGTGGAACAGGTTCAGGAAAATCTACTATTACTAAGTTACTTCTAAGGTTTTATGATCCTAAATCAGGATCAATTACTCTTGGTGGAACTGAGCTTTCTAAATTTAATCTAGACTCTTTAAGATCCCATATCGGTTATGTCGGGCAAGATGTATATCTCTTTCACGGAACAATTAGAGACAATATATTATATGCTAATCCTAAATTATCTAGTGAAGAGCTTATCAATATTTCGAAATTATCTGAAGCTCATGAGTTCATAGAGAAACTACCTCTAGGTTACGATACAGTTGTAGGCGAGAGGGGACATAGACTTTCAGGGGGGCAAAGACAGCGAATATCTATCGCAAGGGCACTCATTAAGAACCCACCTATTCTCATTTTAGATGAAGCCACAAGTGCTGTCGATAATGAAACTGAAGCAGCTATTCAGCGCTCATTGAAAAAGTTAAAGGCAGGCAGAACGACAATTATTATCGCGCATAGGCTTTCAACAATTGTTGATGCTGATAAGATCTTTGTTCTTGATCAAGGATCAGTTGTTCAAAGTGGATCTCACTCTGAACTCATCTCATCGGGCGGATTATACAAAGACCTTTGGAATGTTCAAACAGGAGTTTAGCAACCAGTAACTGTTGCAGGCATATATTCAAAAACAAATGGGATTTTCATAATTTTACCTTCGTCTTTGAATTGAATCCACATCTTTTGTAGACCTGGTTTCATCTGACTTTGGTCATGAAAATTAAAGCGCAAAATATGATCGTAGACTGTCTCTTCTTCATCTTCTTCACCTAGTATAAATGGACTATGCATGTGAGCAAAGGGCATATTTGCTCCCATAGAACTCATGAAGTTTTCACTTAGCCATACTGAGTGAGCCGCTTCACTTAGCCATGGTTGAAAATCTAGCATCTCTATATATTCAGAACCGTCATGCTTAAATACTTCAATTTCAAATGAAACAATACTTCCAGAGCAACCCGTAATTTTTCGATGAGAAAAAATTGTTTTATATTTTGGAATCGATTCGTTTTCTCTTTTGAAAAACTTAGTTATCACTCCATTAGTATCAGGATCTGCAATAAGGGCTTGAGTTGTATTATTTCCATGAGCGTGAAGCATAATATGGTCCATTCTCATACCTACACCTTTAACAATAACATCTGTCATCACCATAAACATACCCGGTGTCTGAATTGAAGAAACAACATCCTGATTGTCTGGATCTTGGTATGGAAGATTGAGAGTTAAAGAAAACCTTCCAGTAGTTGGATCAAAGTAAGGATGAACATGTTTAAATTCAGAAAGATCATTCTTAGCAACGACCATATGCATAAACTTTCCATGCATTAATTTAAAATCCGTATAAACTTCATTGGTTCTGGGATCTGTAAAATAGACTTCAATCTGAATAGGTGCGCCTGGCATAACCATTACGTGGTGAGTTTTAACAGGCTTTCCATTTATGAAAAAGTGAGACTTAAAGTCACTTGTTCCTGCGAAAAGGGATGTTGTAAAAAGTAGCAATAAGGATAGAGTTTTCATTGTTAAAGGTTACCATTTTTGTTTGTAAAATCTTCTATAATTAGCTTACATGTGATTGCATCTGCACAAAACTTAATAGATAATTAATAAAAAAGAAATGGAGTTCTTTATGATTAAAATACTGATTTTGTCGCTTATATGTTCTAGTGTTTTTGCCAATTCCCAAGCTGTATCTACTTCTAAGAATGCTCTTTTAGAGAGTGCGATTGATCTTACTGGTGGAGCTGTAAAAGCTAAAAGAGGGAATGATATCTGGGGCTGGAGCGATCCTCAATCAGAAAAAGAATATGTCATTATGGGACTTGACTCTAAGACATCATTCATTGATGTTACTGATGTTAAAAATCCAATTCATTTGGCTGATCTTAAAACAGCAACAAGGTCTTCAACTTGGAGAGATGTAAAAATTTATAAACATTTTGCTTATGTTGTAAGTGAAGCCTCAAGTCACGGTCTACAAATCTTTGATCTTCACAGACTAAGAGCAATGGATGGTAAAAACGTTCAGAATGTTAAAGCTGATGCTAGAAATAGGGACTTTGGTAGTGCCCATAATATTTTTATCAACGAAGACTCAGGTTATGCTTATGCCGTAGGTGCTAAGACATGTGATGGTGGACTTCATATCATGGATTTAAAAAATCCACTTGATCCCAAATTTGTTAACTGTGTTGGTCGAGGTGTTTATGAAATTCCAACGAAACATGGTGATGCCTATACTCATGATGTTCAATGTGTAATCTATCACGGTCCGGATATCAACTTTTTAGGCCAAGAGATCTGTATTTCATCAAATGAAGACACAGTTAATATCGTGAACGTTACTGACAAGAATAAGCCTTATCAAATAAGTGCAGCAAGCTATGATGGTGTTAAATATACTCACCAAGGTTGGTTAACTGAAGATCATCAATACTTCTTATTAGGTGATGAGCTAGATGAGAAAAAATTTAGAACAAATACTAAGACGTTTATTTGGGACTTTAGTGATCTAGCTAATCCTACAAACTTTGCTGTTTTTGAGCACAATTCTAAAGCAATTGATCATAATATGTATGTTAAAGGTAATTATGTTTATCAAGCTAACTACAATGCAGGCCTTAGAATTCTTGATCTTACAAATATTTCTTCGGGAATTATTACAGAAGCTGGATTTGTAGACACTATGCCTAATGATGACGGAGCTGTATTTGAAGGTGTGTGGTCAGTATTTCCTTACTTCGATTCAGGAACAGTAGCTATATCTGGAATTAACGGTACTTTGTATCTTACGAGGCCAAAACTTAAATAAATTATATAACTTATTATCCAGGGGATTGTTATTCATACCCCTGGAAATTCAATTTATTTTCAAACTTATACAAATTCCCATAAAATCTACTTCACAAGAATAAGCTTTTATTAAGATTTTACTAATCCTACTACTATTTCTCTTTTCGTTCTAAAGGCTCATAAAAAAATATTTTAAATAAATCAGTATTTTTTATGATTTAAATTGAAAAAGAATTTACACTGAGACAGTGAAAAGATGTTATCTAGATGCAATATTTTTCAGTCTCATGGTGGGCCTTGGTGAAACCTACTTCGTTGCCTATGCTATTAAGCTTGGTCACTCCGATCTTCAGGCTAGTTTGCTTGCTACACTTCCAATGGTTATTGGAGGGATCTTTCAGTTAGTTGTTCCCAACATTATTAACTTCATCGGCTCTTATAAAATTTGGACTGTAGGTGGAGCTTTCTTACAGGCTTTGAGTTTTATCCCTTTATTTTTAGAATCTGAACTCATTAAGACAAACTACTGGGTATTATTTTTCATTGTCTCTGTATATTGGATATTTAACTTGGGGATTGGTCCATCATGGAATGCCTGGATTTCAAAGATCATTGATAAAGATGATGTCGATGATTTTTTCACTAAAAGAAGCTTCTTTGTAAGCCTAGGCTCTTTAGTCGGACTTTTTGTTGGTGGATATGCACTTAGTAATGTTCAGGTTGTGATCGGTCAATTTAGTTCATTTTCTTTGCTTTTTTTAATGGGGTTTGTTTTGCGAGTATTGTCCTCTTTAACATTAGCAACTCATAATAGTGTTGAGTATGAGAGACAAGAACTTAAGCCGATGTCTAGAACATATTTTGCGTTTCCTAACCAATATGCCTATTTAAAAAAGATTGTTGCATTCGTTGTACTTTTTAAATTTGGTGTTTTTTTCTCGGCAGGATTCTTCTCTCCCTATATGTTGAGTGTACTAAACATGTCATATCTGGATTATATGAAAATTTTAGGGGCTTCATTTGTTGGGAGAATGGTTTTTAATCTCGTTGCAAAGAATATGTTAAAGAAATTGGACCTTACTAAAGTTCTTTTTTATTCTTGTATGGGAATAAGTACCATTCCACTTCTGTGGGTACTGATCCAAGATTATAATACTTTATTATCCCTTGAAGTCTTTACTGGCTTTTTATGGGGTGGGTTTGAGCTAGCTTTCGTTCTCATTTCTTTTAGAGAGGCACCTAGTAGTTTTCAATCTTTTTATGTTTCATACTTTAGTTTTTTCCATGTTATCATTGGTGGACTAGGTGTTTTCTTAGGAATAATAACGTTTAAAATATTTGAAAATCTGCAAAGTGTTTACTTTATAATCTTTATTCTATCTGGAGGCTTTCGTTTAATGGCACTTACATCATTCCCAGGTTTTAAAGAAATTAGGTTCAAAGAGAATATTAAAATGTACTACAGAATTTGGGCCATAAGGCCAAACATGGGGTGGGTTCAACGTCCATCTATAACCATTTTGAATAAAAGTGGAAAGACAAAAATGAGCTTTAAAAAATCAAAAGTTGAAGAAGCCGATGTGCCTAAGGTTTAAGACTGACATTTTGGACAGTGATAAGTTCCTCTTTGACCTAAAACGGTTTTAACGACTTCAGTCTTATTACACTGCTGACAAATCTTTTGATAAAACACAACGAGATGATTCACTCCACCACCCATCTCTCCAGTCGTATCGGCATAGCCACCAGCAAAAGCTGTACCTCCGGTTTCAGTAGCCCCATCAATCACTACAAACACAGCTTCATATAGCTTCTTAATCTCACGAGGTTTTAGGGTCTTAACTTGTCTGTGGGGAAGGACAAAAGCTCTGGCGCATATCTCGCTAGCAATGTAGTTTCCAGTGCCTGCAAAGAGTGACTGATCAAGAAGAGTGACCTTCAAAAATCGTTCCGGATACCTTAACAACTTTGTTTTAAAGTATTCAAACGTAAATTTTTCACTTTTTAGATCTTCTCCAAGTTCATCCAACTTCTTATCTGCTGCTTCTTTTCCGTAGAGATACATATGGCCAAATCTTCTTGGATCGACGTACGCGACAAAGACCTTCTTCCCATCATGAATACCAGTGAATTGCAGGTGAGTGTGCTTTTCAACTACTTTTGTTTTAGAAATTCTCCAGCCACCTGTCATCCCAAGGTGGGAGAGTATATGTCTATTATCGGAGAGTAAGAAATTAAGCATCTTACCTTTTCTTTGAACCTCAAGAATTACTTTACCTTTAAGCTTATCCATCTTGGTGTGAATAATTGAATCAGACACAGAGGAGGTAACAACGTTCGTTATTGTTAAGGGTAAAACCTTATTAAGTTGTGATGCTATTGTGGCCACTTCGGGTAATTCAGGCATGTTTTTACGGATCCTCATTTTATAGAAAACATATAATTTTTATTATATATGCCTTGTTTTTTTGCAAATCGCTATGATGATAAACTATACCACATCCTTAAATATAATTAAATTCCTGCCCATTAACCTTACTGGTCGTACAATAGGTATTTATTCTCATTGTATTAAGAAATCTTAATTAAGATCTATTTAATAGATAACCGATACTAACTTAATTAATTTAATTATAGATAAGCCACTTAAATGATATTTTTTATGGAGATTCTATTCTAATTAGTTATTTATCCTATTCTAGCGGAGTAAGAACCGTTAAGGTTTGACCAGCCGTAGAATCAGCCTATTATTATGAAGTATCATTTGTTGATAGAAAGTAGATGCCTAACAAAGGAGATAAGTTGTGCAAACTAGAATCTTAAGCTTATTTATAGTTGTTTTAATATATTCCACGATTGCAATTGCTTCAGACAAAGCTCTTTCGACTTACTGGGTAATGAAGTGCAAGGGGGATATGGATACAGCTAAGATAATTGATAAAGATATACCTAATATGGAAGCAGACTTCTCTGAGCTAAGTTTTAAGAGGTATGCTGGAAATTGCTATAATTTTTTTAATGAAAACCCTGATGGAAGACTTGGTAATTATAATTCTAAATCAGAGTGTTTAGAAGATAAGAGGAGAGAATTTAATAAGTGGAAAACACTTCAAGATCAACAACATGCACTTTATCATGAGTATAAAAATACAAAAGATATATGTATGGCCATAAAAGATAATACCAAAAGCGAAGATGGTGGTTTCTCTTTAAATCATGGTGGAGATATCAGCCTGTTACTTCGAGGAAAAAACCTTCCTTTTGGCGACTATAGGGCATATGTCTCTGCAGACTTTACTGATTGGGATTCGACTGGAAATTGCTCCGAAGGGATTATCTATAAAAGAAAAATTCCAATCGTTACCACAAAAAAAATTGAGATCGTTAAAAGTTTAAATAAAAAAAATACCTCTTTAAAATTTGATCTTTTTTCAGAATTTGGTAAAAGTGCTCAGTACTATGGAGGGGTCAAACTTTCTGTAAGAGTTGTCGGGCCAGAGAATTTTGATGAAAAATTTTCCTTCGATCAAGTTGTTGGATGGACAATTTGTGATTGAATTTGTTTTAAATATTCTCAATCAATTAGAGTTCATTTGTAGATTGTTCAAGAATACAAATTTACTAGATAACCATAAACTTTAAATTGTAAACTAAGATGTTTCTCAGCTCTAGAATGATTTTAATCAAATATCCATATCTCGTTTTAAAAAATTATTTAAGAATAAATATTTTTTTCGAGCCAGCCAAGCCAGCCAAATAATGAAATATGATCAAACTAAATTAATTAAAATGAAAATAGAAAACGAGTGAAAGCCAATGGTAGCCGCTAGTATGTTGAAATTAACGTATTAGTAAAGAAAACACACTACGCCTCGGGTAGTTCGGGCATTTATTTCTCCTTCTCATACAATATCATTATAGTGCCTTAAACATAACCTATTAAAATCAAGGTGTTTCGATTTGGTTGGTATCTCTATACTTGCAGTATTTGTTGAGAGATATGTAGCTATTGACAAATTTGCCAAAACCTGGTAAATTTACCAATAGGCGAGGAGCCTGTGAAGAAAAAGAATACAGTTTTGAAGACCCTAAGGAATAAGGTCAAAATTGGTGATAGGGAGATTGAAGAAATTTATTTTGATCTTTTGCACATCCAGTACGGATGGGATCAAATCAAAAAAGATTATTATCAAGGGCCAGCTAGGAATAGATTCACTGAGGTTGACATTGTAGACTTGTTTGAGCAGTTAAATACTTTGCTTCAAATTCCAGTTGAACAAAAAGCTAAAAAGAAGTCTGTTGAATCTAGATTTATATTCTATATTTACGATGGAAATAAAAAGTTAAAGATGGTTGTAGATTTTATGAAAAACGATGCAACAGTTGTTGTAACAATTCACTAGAGGTGATGGATATGAAAAAAACAAAAGAATTAACAGATAGTTACTTTGATGATCAAGAGTTCCTTGTTGATGAGATCGATGACGATCTGGTACTTGGTGTCCTTGGGAATAATCCATCTGCTGATCAACTCTTAAAGTTTGAAATTTGTTCTTATATTGGCAGTTTTATTGATTCTAAGGGTTTTAGTCTATCTGATGTACAAAAGATTACTGGTATCAATTCTAGTGACATTAGCCGTATAAAAAACCATCATCTTGAGAGGTTTACTGTTGATAAGCTTATCAAAATTTATACTCTCTTAGATTCACAACATGGGATTGGAGCTGTGTTAGCCAGTGCCGGAGAGAAGATAAGTAGAATCTCTGCTTAAATAAATAAAGTCTTAGTTTTGTGCATTTTGGATATAAAGAGGTTCAAGCATATCTTGTTTAACCTGTTAAAATCTAACTCTTGTAATTGGTAGAGGACTTTTAAGTAAAGCTTCAAGTTTGCTGTGCCATTTTCATTGAATAACTCTTGATTGGTCGCTTTATAAAGATCTCTGTTTTTTCTACCTTTATTTCTCTAATAACTATTATCTTATTTCAAGATGCAAAGATAAGTTCTAGTTCCGCTTGGATAACCAAAATTAAGTAATCCCATATTTGATGTACGAGTAAACTCTAATGGAGTTCTTGTCGCTTGCTTTGCGTATGTTTCACTGAGCATACTTTGAGACTTTATAAGCGCTAAATTAGCTATGAAAAGAATTGGACCACTGGGGCTAATTGGACCTTGATAGACACTTGCAAAGCTTCCGCCATTATCATTGTAATAAATTGATAATGAATACCCTTTTGTGACGTTATTTTCTATCGCATGTGTCTGGAGGTCATCTGCTTCACAGGTATAGTTGCTGTCGAGCTGTAGTTCTGAGGCGTAGCTCATAGTGCTAAAAATCATTGTGAGTATTAGTATAAGTTTCATAATTTCTCCTTTATTAAATAGATCTAATAATGTTTTACCATAAATAAAATTAAGATTGTGCGTATGAATGAAACTAGACAAACAATTCAATTATTCTATTGGTTGCTGCTGTGGAGTTTAAATAATATTTTCTGTTTAAGAACTAAAGCTAATATTGCTCAACAGAATGCTTGCAAAAAATTAATCTGGACTATAATAGATCAGTAAACTACCTACTTTTGTAAATACCTTTACAAGACTGAAGTCTTTTTTGGATAGTTTCATTATTAATCTATGAATCTATTGAGTTTTATAATTAATGATTCATCTAAAAAGTATACTTGTGAGAACTTCATGTGACTGAGTTTATTATTGTTTTTATTTTTTTATTTGAATAAGAAGAAAGCTCCGCACTTTTAAATAGTACGGAGCTTATATTTAAAACTTTATTTAATTGGTGGAGCATAGCTTGTAAGGTTTATCCCTTTTACAGCGGCTTTGTATTCTTCAATGTTTGGTGTTCTTCCAAGAATGGTAGATAGGACAACAACTGGAGTAGATGAAAGAAGTGATTCCCCCTTTTTCTCTGCAGAGTCCTCAACAACTCTTCCTTGGAAAAGGCGAGTTGATGTGGCCATAACGGTATCACCTTTAGCCGCTTTTTCTTGGTTACCCATACAAAGATTACAACCTGGTCTCTCAAGATACATTAAGTTTTCATATTTTGTACGAGCTTGCGCTTTAGGGTTTGTATCATCGAATTCAAATCCAGAATATTTTGTTAATGTTTCCCATTCTCCGGAAGCTTTAAGCTCATCAATAATATTATAAGTTGGTGGAGCGACGATAAGAGGTGCTTTAAACTCAACCTTACCATTAGCTTCTTCGATATTTTTAAGCATTTTTGAAAGGATTTGAAGGTCACCTTTATGAACCATACAAGAGCCAATAAATCCCAGGTCAACTTTTCTTGAACCTTCATAAAATGAGATAGGTCTAATTGTATCGTGAGTATATCTCTTAGATTCATCTTCATTATTAACATCAGGATCAGCTATCATCGGCTCAACAATTTGATCTAAATCAACTACGAACTCATCCGAGTACTCAGCATTATCATCAGGACGAAGAGCAGGTTTCTTACCAGATTTGATCTCTTCAATTCTCTTATCAGCGATATCAATAAGTCCTTGAAGAACTTTGCCATCATTATCCATACCTTTTTCAATCATGATATTGATTCTTGATTTTGAAATCTCAAGAGATTGAATAAGAGTATTATCTTCAGAGATACAGATTGAAGCTTTGGCCTTCATCTCAGCTGTCCAGTCAGTAAAGACGAATGCTTGGTCAGCTAGCAAAGTACCGATATGAACTTCAATGATTTTTCCTTGAAATACGTTTTCTCCGTCAAATTGTTTTAACATCTGAGCTTGAGTTGCATGAACAACATCACGAAAGTCCATGTGATCTTTAAGCGTTCCTTTGAAAGTAACTTTTACTGATTTTGGTATTGGCATTGAAACTTCACCTGTGGCAAGGGCCACGGCAACTGTTCCAGAGTCTGCACCAAAAGCCACACCTTTAGACATTCTCGTATGAGAATCTCCACCTATAATCACGGCCCAGTCATCAACCGTGAGGTCATTTAAAACTTTGTGAATAACATCTGTCATTGCTGGGTATTTTTTTTGAGGATCTCTCGCCGTAATAAGCCCAAATTTATTCATAAAATTCATAAGCTTTGGAATATTTGCTTGAGCTTTTGCATCCCATACAGAAGCTGTGTGACAACCCGATTGGTAACCACCATCAACTGAAGGTGCGATTATTGTTGCGGCCATAGACTCAAGTTCTTGAGACGTCATAAGTCCTGTAGTATCTTGAGACCCAATGATGTTGACTTGAACTCTAACGTCACTTCCTGCGTGAAGAACTTTTCCTGGAGTTACTCCAAGTGCATTTTTGTTGAAAATTTTCTCAACAGCAGTAAGCCCCTGTCCTGGGTGAGAAACTTCTTTTGAAGGTGCATATACTACTTCTTTTTCAATGCCTAAAGTCTCTGCTGCAAACGATTGTAACTTTTTTCCAAAAACAATTGCGTAAGATCCACCAGCTCTGATGAACTCTAGTTTTTGTGGAGTAAATGAAGCGGACATATCTAATAGCTCTTTGTCTCCGTTATAAAGTTTTTTCTTTGTCGTGTTAATTGTAAGGACTGTTCCTGTATCAACAGAGTAGACTTGTTCTAGCACAGCATCGCCGTTTTGATCTACAACAGTGTCGCCATTAGCGTCTACTTTTTTTACCCAGTTCTTAAGGTCAATTCCAATCCCCCCTGTAACATCAACTGTTGTTAAGAAGATTGGAGAAATTCCATTTGTTCCACCAACAATTGGTGCAAAGTTAACAAATGGCACGTACTTACTAGCTGGTTTTCCAGTCCAAAGAGCAACGTTGTTGACTCCAGACATTCTTGAAGAACCAACACCCATCGTTCCTTTTTCAGCAACAAGCATAACTCTCTTATCCGGATGAGCTTTTTGTAAGTCTTGTATTTCATTTTGAGCTTTAGGTGTGATTAAACATTTACCATGAAGCTCACGATCTGAACGAGAGTGAGCTTCGCCACCCGGGGAGAGAAGATCTGTTGAAATATCTCCAGTACCAGCTACGTAGGTTACGATTTTAATTTCTTCGTCTACCTTTGGAAGATTTGTAAAAAATTCAGCTTTGGCATAACTTTCAAGAACGCTCTTTGCTAACTCGTTACCTTGAATGAAAGCATCTTTTAGTCTTTTAGTATCAGCGTCATATAGGAAGACTTGAGTCTTTAAAACTTTTGCGGCATCTGCTGCTATTTTTGAATCAGAGCCCAGAGTGAGATCGATAAGAACTTTAACTGAAGGTCCACCTTTCATATGTGAAAGAAGCTCGAAGGCAAATGTTGGAGTAATTTCAGAAACTGTTTCTTCACCAAGAATGATTTCTTTAAGAAATTTTGCTTTAACTACGGCCGCAGTTGTTGTTCCAGGCAGAGTATTGTAGATAAAGAATTTTAAAGAACTCTCGCGGTGCTCGTGTGTTGTGTCTTTAATTTGAGAGATGATCTCTGTTGTAAGATCAGCACCATCAATTGGTAGAGGATTGAGCCCCTCAGTTTTTCTTTTTTCAATTTCTTGCAAGTAATCAGTGTATAAACTCATGAATTTTCCTGTCGTTTGGCACAAAGCGCTATCTGTTTTAATTATTAATGTATAATTTCGAAGATTTTACCATAATGAATACATTTCATAAATAGGAATTTTATCGCGGCAATAAGTAGGAGAGTTTAGTATTTTTATAATTTAACTCGCTGATTTATATCATAAAAATCAAACAAGTCGGATATTGGTAAATGCTTTCTTAGTCTCACTTAAATTCATTTTTCATATACTCATCAAAACTCATTTCACCATCATTCTCTTTTATCGTTTCTTTCTTGATTTCTCTCTTTAATTCTTTCCCTGTTTTAGAAGGTATTAGCTTAATTTTAGAGCCCTGCTTTTCTGGTGCAATTACGGTTATAATCTTTTCTAGGTCATGACTCAGGTGGATGTGATAGCCGTCAAGGGTTATGACGACTTCATGTTCTGAGCGATCTTCGAACTCACCATTTTGTAGAATTTTGGCCAACTGAATATCGGTGATATTTCTTTCGATTTGTCTTTTTTTAGCATGATAGGTCTTTATAATTCCCATAATACTCTTTTTGTTAAATCGCTTTTTTTTCATTTTATTGATTAAGCTTATCTTTAAGTGCATCTTTTGCTTTTTCTACTGCACTGAAGTCTAGTCCTAACTCATCAACCGCATCTTTGATTGTTCCTGGAGAGGTCATAACAATACCCATTATTTCCTTGAGCTTTTCAGGAGGAATTCCCATACTTTGAATTACACTCATGGCCATGAATGGATTCTCTGTGAGAGTTTTGAATAACTCCTTAATTTTAGCTTCATTGATATTTGATTCGTTTAAAATTTTAATAATTGGATTGTTACTCATTTAAATCTCCGTTATTTATAACCTTTTTATGTGTTTATCGTTGTAAGCAGGCATTATATCATATTTCCTCTTTCTTTTAATCTTCTATTGTTTAAATAATGGAACAAGTTTAAGTTCCCAAAGACTCTATATTCAAACTAAATGAACACTTTTGACGTATATGACCTTCTTGAGGTAGTCTCATTTTATGAATCAAACTTCCGAAGAACTTAAAGAAGTCCCAAATAGAGCTTGGATCAAGTCAAGCATGGTTATTAGTGTGTTTCTTTTTGGACTTTTGATCCCTTACAACCTTACCGTTGAAGCCAACTTCAATCCACTCTATATTGTGATGGGTATTGGCACTATTCCTATGTTCATCATTTTTATCATAGTAAGAAAAAATCTATGGAAGCTTTCTTTTGATGCTAATCATAAAGTAAATTTTCTTAAATTATTATTCTGGGCTTTTTTATTCAGTAGTGTACTACATACGCCTTTATTGCTTATTAACAAAATTGCGGCCAAAAAATTTGTATCTCAAGGTAGTGTTGTAAAGGTTGCTAATTCTTTCATCGGCAGGGACTATATCTCTCCACACTTAGTTGTTGAAATTGGTGACTCATCTTTTAAAATTAGAATGAATCGTGATCAATTAGAGAGTTATGCTAAAGGAAATAAAGTTACAGTTACTGGTATAAAAGGAAGCTTAGGATATATAACTGAAGCTCACGTTAAACAGAGTCAAGCTGGGCTTTAAATTCGCCTTTCTCAAGCAATGGGTAAAATTGTTTCATCGCTGCGTAACCGCCAAGTTTATCAACAATACTTTTCAAAACTGACTCGTAATTTTCAATTTTTAAAGCCAACTGTTTTGCTTCAATCGTTTCAAGTTCTACTCCTGCAATTGGATTTAAAACATCTAGTTTTGCTTGCAGTTTCTGAATCTCATTTATAAGTATATAAGCACTATTTGCACCTTCAGCGATATCTGATTTTGTTTGCCCTTGTTTTTTAAGTTCTTGAACATAGTATTTAAATGATTGATATTTAAAAATATTTTGTTTTGTCGGATCAAGTATTAAGTCTACCATCTTCTCGGATCTTTTAATCATCACACGTGTATTAAAAACATATTGGGTATACAGTATCCATTCAGGAAGCTTGGAGCCGTATTTAATTAAATTTACTACGGATTTCGTTAACCCTGCAAATTTAGGAATAAGAATAACTCCATTTCCCGCCCCAGCTAGACCAGCAACGGAGAAGACTACATTTCTATAACCCATTTCTTTTAATTTTTTTTCAGTGTCTTTGTTTTTTATATAATCTTTTGGAGCTTGTTTGCCTGATGCAAAATTAACATTAGTGACCTTTTTTATATCAGCAGCATCATCATATACTTGATAGGCCCTTGTTCCACTATATCCCATTGTAGATAGTGAAACTGCTCCAAGAGCAATTGCGGCTGGCCCTCCGACACCTGTGAAGGCCAAAACTATGGAAGCTGCAAATCCTGCCCCACCAATGACATAGTCGGCGACTTGCCAGTTTCTATCACTTTTATAAAGATCTAATACCTCTGAGCAAATAAAGGCTGCATATCTCTTTTTTTCAATGGGATTATTAGCGCTTTTTAACAATTCCGAAATAGTTTGGGCATCATTTTTCAAATATTCGCGAAATTCATCTTCGATATCGCCTATATCATTTGAACTGGCCACAATTTGCTTATCTTCTATACGTTCTAAATTTTCAGCTAATTTTTCTTGAATTTGTCGAGCTCCTTTGTCGATATCACTTACAAGGACTGGATAATCGAATACATCATAAGAGTCATTTTCGGCACAGTTTTCAACAAAACTTGCTGAATAATCATGGAAGTTTTTTTTGAAATGTTTAGATATATTAAAGTGACCAATAGTTGTATTTTTATAAAAGGTCTCAAGAGATTTTTTAACATCCTTGGTATGGACTTCCATAAAGGCTTCTTCGCCTTGCGTGTTTATAAGATCTTGAAACCAGTTTTGCCGACCAAATTGTTTAGCGTAATTGGTCCTAAGTTTTCTACATAGCTTATTCACTTTTTCTGAGTTTTGATTATAGTTGTCCGCTGCTTGACTGAAATTAACTTGTTTTAAATTGAGTGTATTTACCTGCCTCAAAACTTCACCAAAAGCTTTTTTATAACCATTATTATTGAGTTTCGGAACTTCTTTAATTAAAGTTTTCCAAGCAGAGTTTTCATTTTTAAAATTGTATTTTGAACGCGGAATAAATCTACGCTCATGAACAAGCACTGCTAAAGCTGCTGTTTTAAAGGCTTTGATATTTGCTTTGTTAAAAAGGTCTTGTCGATTAACCATGTTGGCCAGAGCATCAAAGTCTTCTTGTTGATCAAAGCCACTTATTTCTGGGACTTTGCACCTTGGATTTTCTTCAGTCATGAGACTTAGAACTTTTCTATTATACACGTCGTTATCTTGTTGCTTTGAAATAGTCTGACATCTTTTTATTATTTGATCACCGTAATCTATTTCATACTTTTTAACTGCTGGTGCTCTCATTTTCTTCTCTTCACCTGTAGTCGGCTCGTAGACATCACCATGAAGAGTTTTAAGCCTTTTATTAAGAGCATCACAAGCATCATAGTCCGGCATAGTGTTACAAAACCTATCGATTCCTTTAGAGAATTTTTCAAGTTCACTTGGGTTCTCTCGATATTGGTCCATAAGGTTATTAATTGAATCGCGAGAAACCATTTCACATTTTTGAGTTAGTTGTTTAAATGTTCCATTTGTTTCTACGCAGTATCCTGGTTTATTTCCATTTTTGTTCGGAGAAAGGTTAACTTTCACATTATTTATAGGACTTCCAGTTCTTAAATCATTTTGTGTTGGGGAACCAAAAAGAACGGGATTACACCTAAACTCATTTACGTTGCCACAAGCAGAGTCCGATTTGTAACCTCCGTATGAGATAACGTCTTTTTGGTCTTTAGTTTTCCACGGGGATTTGCATGTTTGTCCAGATTTTTTTGAAGGCCAGCCACCAAAAAAGCATAAATCTCCTGCATAATCTGCTGCTGCGTTTTCAATAAAAATTTTCTGAATTAATTTATCTAGATAAACATTTTTATCACTTTTATCGAGATGATATTTACCATCTGCTTCTGCTCTTATTAAGAACTTTACGTATTCAAAACGAATTTGTTGTAAGCGATTAAATGAAGCATTTTGAATGACTGGAGCAGTAATATGAATATTCGCGAATCTCTTTGCATAAAGACTGTAACTAGATAATAAAAATATCAATCCCAAAACCAACTTCATTAAGTATATATCGGTATTTCTCTTGGTAAAGTTAAGTTAATTCAGATATTTAAGAGTCATTGCTTTAGCTGAATAATATTGTAAATAATCATCATTACAACTGGCGATAAGTTCCTAAAATTGCATTGATGATAACAATACAATAGTGTTTATCTAGCTAGGTGCTCAAGTACAGCAACAATAGGGGATAACATATCTTTTCCTAATTGCTGACTTCTCTCAGCACTCCAGCCAAACTCTTTTGAAGGATGATTCTTATTATCTTTAAATGGCATCTCTAGCGTATAGGCCAAGCAATTAAATCTATGCGCGATAGCGTTTGTGGCTACCGTCATATTACCCTGACCTGGTTTTGCAATTGGATATCCAAATTCTGTTTGAAATTCATCAGTTGCTTTTAAATATGCTTCTTTAAAAATTCTTTCTTGAGTCGAAATTTCATCAGTATGCGATAGATTTCCCTCACTACCGGCAACAAAATTATATGGAAGATTCTCGTCTCCATGAATGTCTAAAAACATATCGACTCCGATCTTATCCATTTCTTTAACTGTATAAAAAACTTCTGGTCCAGTTTCTAAACTTGGCGTTTCCCATTCTCTATTTAAGTTAACACCTTTGGCATTAGTTCTAAGATGTCCTCTAAATGATCCATCTGGATTCATATTTGGTATAATATAGAAGTTAGCTTTCGCTAAGGCTTCTCTACTCAAAATATCTGATGAGTCTAGTAATCGTTCTAGAAAACCTTCAACAAACCATTCGGCCATTGTTTCACCTGGATGTTGTCTTGCTGTCATCCATACATTTAATTTCTTATCTGATCCAACCTTTAATAAATCGATATCTCTTCCATCAAATGTTTTTCCAAGAGTCTTGAGTGAGCAAATATCCGACATCTGAGAACTTGCAACTAAATCAAGATGTCTCTCATGACTGTAGGGAGTAAAGTAAGATAGATAAAATGAATCCTGTTTCGGAGTGTGAGTTATCTCTAGCTCTTTACCATTAAAGCTTGTATCGACTCTAAACCAGTTTTTTCTGTCATATGAGCAAACAGCTCTGTAATCTTTCCAACCTGGAGTATATGAAGTTGATCCTGCATTTAAAATTTTTAATGTATGGGAGATATCTTTTGTCGATGAAACTCTAAAGTAGAACCACTGCAAAAATTCAGAATTATGATCTTTATTTATTTCTAACTCAATATTGTCTGAGCTTTTGCATTGAATAACACTTATATTTCCACCGTCAAAATCCGATGATATTTGTATATTTTCATTCATAAGTAATTCTCCTTGAGTCAATTATAAAATATATTATAGAGTTTGTCTTCATGTCTGATCATTGTTCTTTGAAAATTGCCCAAACACTTTATTTCGGCTAAAGTGTGATTATGAGTGAACTATATGAATTTGTTAAAAAACGCACGGCCAATTTTTCTGGAATTTCCTGTAGAAAACTTTATGGCCTTGATGCCTTTTATTTGAACGATAAGCCTTTTGTTGTCATCTCAGCAAGTGATCAGATTGTAGTTATAGTTGAAGATTTTGAGGCAAAGAAAAGTATTCTAAAGATTCCTCAGGTCACTCAGTGGAAACTCGATGAAAATATTATGGATAATTGGTATGTTCTTCCTGAATCTTTTAACAAAAAGAAAAATAAACTAACTCCAATCCTAGAGATGACTTCAAAAGTTCTCCTTAAACCTAAAAAACAAAAGAAAAAGCGTAAAGCCAAGCCAAACAGTAAGAATAAAGAGCTTAAGAAACCTTCAATGAAAGTTGTAAATGAAGATACAAAACCATCTCTTTTTGGCAGACTATTTAAGTTCTTCACTTAAGTATAGCTAGCCATGTTACTAACTCTGTCTCGGACTTGGTATTTTGTGGATAAGTAAAACTTGTGGCTATTTAAATCAACTATCCTCTTATCTTATTCTTAAAAAGATAGTTGATTTATATTATGGGGGGTATTTCCGACTAGATAATAAAAACTAGTTGGAGGTTAGAGTTATGCGAGGTGGGTTTTTTCCCAGTTTCCATTCTTCCATGCTTCTTGATTCATATGAATACCAGTTATTAATACCAATTTTGTTAAAAAATACACTCTTTTAATTTTTTTCATATCTATTTCTCCTTGTGGTTGATTAGCTCGTTACACCTATGGCCAAAGTTACAAAAAATACTGTAAACAAAGAAACTTTTGTTGCTCTCAGTAGATTGTTATTTGCTAAAATATTTTCATTCTCATAAATAAAGCTCATTACTAGAAAACATAGCGCTGACATAAATGGAAATATAAATCCGTAGTGTGCATTCTTATTGAAAATTATAGACGCTATAACTCCACCAAAAATAAAACTGAAAAGTATGGCCAGTCTGAGGTTGTTTTTCTTTTTTGCCTCTTCATCCTCTTTTGTTTTAGCTTTCTTGAAAGGGAAGTGCTTAATTAAGTTAATACCGATATCAGTAGATAAACCTGTCATATGTGTTGGTTTCAAAAATCCATTTGTTGAGAGCGCACATGTTGAGTTTTGTACTCCGCAACAAAAAGAGAGAAAGAAAATAATGAGAGTGTTAACTGCATTTTGGGATATGTGTAAGGCATTTTGTGAGTCCAGTTCAGAAAGTAACAAGATCAAGAAGAAAAAGAGACATTTAATTGAAGTTACAAGTATGTATCTTGGTTTCTTGCCCATATCTTTGTAGTTACCTATATAGTTACCAGCAAAAGCAGCTCCTCCGATGAATGCCACTAGTACTGTCACAAATGTAAGTAGAAAGTAGAGGTCAATATTTGCAAGTCCAATACCTATATTTGATGATGTCCCTGTAACGTGTGAGACAAAACTTCCTGAGATAACAAATCCACCAACGTTTACGTAACCAGCTTGAAATGCCATTAATAGCCACACGGCCCATACGAATTTTTGTGAAAATCTCTCGTTATTTTCAAGTTTTAACATGTGATCCCTCGTGCATGAATATTGATACATGATAAGAATATCATGTTTTCTTATTCATGGAAGTGATATTTTCGTTAGATTATATTTTTTATACATATAATGTGGCCATATCCATCCTCGACGATTACTATTTAGTTATGACTCAGTGGACCTTTTTTACCAATCATGGACATATACTCTTTATAATTGCACTCAATAAATCTGCTCCTGTAAGGGAAATAGCTGCAAGTGTCGGTATCACTGAAAGGGCGGCTCTTAAGATTATTTCAGATCTGGTTAAGGATGAATTTATCTTGATTGAAAAAGTTGGAAGAAACAATATCTACACTGTTAACCTCGATAAGCATTTGAGGCACGATATAGAGCGAGAGTGTACAGTTAGTGATGTAACTAAAATGCTCAAGAAAGCTAAAACAAAATAGCAAATATATTATTTTACTCTTTGAGCGCTATCAAATGATGATCTCTTGAATACAAAATAGCCTATTCCAATAAACAAGCACTGAACAATTAGTCTTATTACAGCAGCTGACTTGCTGCCTATTGCAGGTGTATCTTTGAGTAGGTCCCAGACATGAATGGGAAAAAATGCAAACATTAAAATAATAAATGAATATGCACCAAAACGTCTCCACTTTGGAACTAAAATTAATACACCAATCATCAACTCCATCACTGCAGAGAAATAATTCACAATTAGTTTTGGCATAAAGTCTGGGATGAATCCGTTGTAGAATGCTGGATTGGTGACATGATTGTATGCGCCATAAAGCATCATAAATGCGAGAAAAATAATTGATAGAATATTTAAAGTCTTCATCAGTGTATTCATATCTTTTACCTTGTTAAATTATTCATCTTTATTATCTACTATTTTTGTTACTAAGGATAACCTTCTTCTAGAAGAGCTATATTTATTGATATCACTTATAATGATCAATTAATTTTAAAATCTAACTTTTAAGATGCAATGCTACAAGTCTTTAACAGCTGTTCTTGAACCTTGAACTACATTTTGTAGATTTTCTATCATTCCTTCTTTAATTAAGTTTTTGGTGGGGACATTGATTACATTTGATAAAATGTATTGGGTTACTAGTGTTTGATTCGTTTTAATCTCTTCATATATGATCATAGCACTGGCCATCTTTGCTGTTTTAAAAAACATAACTCTTCCAAAATTATCCTGATGCATAAATGAAACTTTCATTTTTCCTTCTATCATCTTTTGTTTATCTATATCTTTTATAAGACTTGTATAAGGATGATCAGCTTTTAGAAAACTCAGATATACATTGAAACCTGGTGTTATAAAAGATCCTCCAACACGAAAGTATTCTTTGTGCTGGGTTACCTTGTAAGTTGGTAGCGTTTTCTGAAGATATTCTCTACTGGTAAATATATCTTCTTTAATGCTTTTAATACTTATTGGTAATATATAATTTAACTTTGCCACTGCAAGAAAGTTTTCATCTTTTGGATCCCATAGATTTCTAGTATCTAGAGGTAAGAATATCCTCGCTATATCATCGGCTTTGGTTGTTGACATTTCTTTATGAAGATTTTGAAATTTCATTTCATCTGTATTCTTTAATTGTTTAAGTAGAGTGTAAAAATATTGAAAGTTTCCTTTCGACAGTGATTGAATATTTAGATTATAATCTAAGGTTGTCTCAATATGAACTTCAGTTGCTGATATCTGGAATGTTGATACCATTAAAATAAAAAATAAGTTTAATTTAATCATCTTAATTCTTTTGTTTGAGTGTTATGATAAATAATTTATTGTTTTCATTATAAGCAAAATTTAGTGAAATTACTTTATCTAATACTTTTTACTCTCTGTTCCCATCCACTTATCCCAAAATGTGAAATAAAGGCCAAAATTAGACTTGTATTCTTTGTGATGAAGAGCGTGATGAGTTGCACCGATGAGAAGACTTAGTGGAAATACAGTCTTAAAAAACTTTGGATATAACTCGTAATTTAGATGATTAATAGTTGCCGACACACTCATTAGAGTTAATAAAAATATTATGCTGTATAAATGAAGTGGTACAATAAAAATAATTATAAAAAATGGTAAAACTTGAAAAATTGTCTCCAGGGGATCAAAGGCAAAAGCTGTCCAGGAAGAGACCTCTACTGAGTCATGGTGACCTTTGTGTAAAATCCTATATAGCTTTTTATGATGCATCATTCTGTGAAGCCAATAGTAGTAAGTTTCATGAATAAATAACGCTAGTGCTATACTGAGTGGGTGATACCACAAAGGGTATTCATCTCCGGCTAAAGTATAGCTACCATTTAGCCAAAGATTATAGAGAAAATAAAAAGCCACTCCAAAAATAACAGATGAATATAGCGACAGTAGTATCTCTTTCTTTTGTTGGTTTTTAGCTCTTTTGAAGATGAAAATTTTTTCTAATTTTGAATTTTTGACCATCTTCTCAATGATTATACTGAGAACAATGTATCGAATAAATATAGCTGATGTGATGATAAGTATAAATAGCATATTAAAACTGCTTTAACTCAATACTAATTTTGCTATCACTTTTCATTGCTTTAAACTTTGCTTTATCAAACGAAGGAGGTCCCATAACTCCCAATACATTATTTGAAAAACCAAAGGCTTCTTTTGGAATACCTATCAAATTAGTATCTAGTTTTTTATTATCGTTTTGATCGTGAAAAAGAGATATTGCATATTCTCCTTCTGGAAGATCTATATTAAATGGAAAGTCTTTTAAAGCTACAAAACTTTTGTAGTACGCTTTTTGAGAAACTTTTGGGAAACCTTCTTCTGAATTAAAAATTACGATAGCAATCTTTCCAATTTCTGATTTTTTCTCAGTTAAATTGATTTCTAAATTGTGAGAGTGGACTATTGAGTTCATTAACAATAACAAAAGTATTTTCATGTCAAAACTATAACCAGATCGAGTCTCTTTTGAAAAGAACTAAGTGTTGATGTCTGTTTTGAGACTATATTCAGTTATATTTTGAGTGAAATTTGTCAGAAACTATCAATTTATTGAAAAATATACAGTGTTGTAGGCTTGTCTAATTCATTTTAGCTACTGATACGTTATATATGGCGAAACATTATAGGAGTTTACATGTACAAATTAATCATGGTGATGATTACTATCTCTAGTATTGCATCAGCAACAGAGTGCAATGATTTATATTCAAGTAGAGGACAAAACTTACAAACCACTATCGATGCTTATAATTGTTTTGATAATAATAATGAAGGCAATATCTCTAATCACGAAAAAAGTGTAAACCTCAACAAGATGGCCTATCTCAAATTTTTTGAAGGCTCATTTTATGAAAATGATGCTTTAAATTCTTTATATAAATCATTTTCGTTAGCGCAAGATGCAATAAAGTTGTACGGCCCATTGTTTAACAAAGAAGCTGTTATAGATCTACCTACAGTTCAAGTAGAAGAGGTAGCGTTATCCTATTATCTATATGGGACTTCTTTATCAAAATATGTTGATTTAAAAGGTAAGTGGGAAGCTATAAAGAGAATGTCTGAAATCAAAAATACTATGAAGATGATTCTTTCCTTAAAAAAAACTAGTACTTTTCATTTTGGTGCATATAGAACGCTGGCTATATTTAATCTTAAGGTTCCTAAAATTGCCGGTGGGAGTTTAAGTAGATCTGGAATGTTTTTTGAAAAACTCATGAAAGAAAGTAAGACACAAATAAATGTTATCTCTTATCCTGTTGGACACATCTTCTATGCTGAGTATTTAAGGCGAATCGGTAAAAATCAAGAGTCTTGCCAACAGCTAGACCTTATCAAATCACTAACAAATGATGAAATTGAAACTTATTTCCAAGATCTCAAATTTGAAACAATAAAAGATAGAAACGTCGCTGAAGAAACCTTTAAGCAGTACTTTTGTTAAGACTTTTCTTTATTCTTTCCCTTTTGAATCTCGCACAAGCTAAAGAGGTATTGTCTTCATACAATTTTTTAGCCAATGGGCTACTTCCCGAAGGTGTCTTTACTTTCGCCTATAACACTGGGCAGACATCTGTTATAAAAAATCGATACAACAATAACGGTAACAGAGTTTCTAATACTGAGTGGAACTCAAAAAAGTTAAGCTACAATGATCTTGTTCAATCTTCTAAAGATAAAACTGATGAAGTACTATCCTCTTCAGCTTTTAAAGCTTTCGGAATTGACTTAGACTCCCAAGCTGGAGAAGTTATTAATGAATTAAATGTTAATACATCCTCAAAAGTTTTTGTCTTAGGTTACGGTATTAATAAAACATCTAATTTATTCCTCATTATTCCTACCGTAAATGTTAGTTTTGACATTCAAAGTGAATTTAGAGCTTCTGAGTCATATAATCAACTTGTTAATGACTTAAGAAGCAGTGGTCAGGCGCAGAAAGCTGATTATCTTGAACAAGTCAAAAGATCGCCTCTTAAGACTAGACTAAATGACAATGGACAGAACCTACCAACAGATATTAACTCGGTGTCAAATATTTATCTCAATTATAGAAAAAAGTTTAGCGGTATTGTATCAGATACTTTTGCTATTGTTCCTTATGGTTATAAGTATAAAACAAGTGATTTTATAGATTATAAACTCAATGATAACTCCTTGGGACTAAAGCAGGGACTTGGTTATGATTATACTTTAACCGATAATTCATTACTTGGTCTTTATGGTAGTTATCATTATAGATCACCTTTTAAGATGGATTATAGAGTTCCAAGAACCGAAAACGATCCGATGTCTTCTGATGTTGAAAAAGATCTCAATATCAAATATGGAGATCAAGTAGACTTATCAACTCAATTTGCCTATCAATGGAATTCATTATTGGGTAATTATATTAATTTTAGATATCTGTACTCATTTAAAGATAGTTATCGAGGTTCAGACTTTGATGATGATAGGTATGACATATTAGAGAGTGAAACTGACTCTAAGTCTTTAAGTGCTCAGGTGGGCTTTACTGTTAATACTATAAGCTCTTTTATCGCTCAAAAATTTATTTTACCAATTGATTTAAATATTCAATACTCAAAAACTTTATACGCGAAGAACTCCTTTGATGCCGATTGGGTTTCACTAAATTTAATGGTTTTTTACAAATGATAAAAATACTTATTATATCCCTTTTCTTACTGGCTTGTGAATCTGAAGTTGAATACAAAGATTTATCAATTCCAATCGATAAGCGATCATTATCAAGTTTTGAATTGTTGAGTTTTAACCCTCAAATTGAGATGATGATAATGTTCTTATGGCCAAAAGATTTGGGCCCTGAAAATGAAAAAGAAGTTATTGAAATCATCTCAACTTCAAGAAAAATTTCTGAAGATAAAGAAAAATATTTAATGAATCTAAATGTTTTGGGATCCCAATATATTCAAAATAATTGTGACTGCCACTCGTATGGTTTTTGTGAAGATGACCAAGAGATGAATGATGATGTGCTGATTGAATGTGAGGAAATTTCTAGTAAACAAGAAGCAAACAATCTTATTCTTGCAAACTTAACTCTAGATCACGAATTTATTAAAGATAAGTTAAATTCTCTTAATGCTATAAATATAGATGTAGGCGTTGATGATGATTATCTAGATATTGGTACTTATGACTTGCGTTCTAAATTATTAAAATTGAAAAAATTTGGCTACTTAGGGCAAGAAAGTGAACTAGAATTTACGGTTACTCCATACTTATCTCAAAATATGAAAGCAGAATTTAAATTTAATATTGATGGTGAAAGCTTCACTGGCGATTTAGGTATTTCTGATAAAAAGTATAATGTTATCTTCTCTGGTGAGATTGAGACAAATTCTGGCCAAAGAGGCTTAATATACTGGGAACATCTTAAGTAAGTTGGCTAACAAATCTTATTCAGATATCTCAGTTAATTTTACTCTGGCCTGTCATTATATAACTTTATAATTTCACTAGATGATAATGCATTACCAATTATTATGGGATGAGTAATTTTTCCTTCATAAAAATTATTTTTTCCATCATCTTCACTTCCAATAATAATATTTATGGGACTTGTATTTGGGGTCTTTGGACTTTTGAATTTAACTTCCTTGTTCCATGTCGTCTTAATTTCTTTACCGTTTACAAAAATTTGAAATCTATTTTCATCAAAGTGAACGATAGCCACTACATGACTCCACTGATTCATCTGAATATTATCTTCTGGAGTTGATAGAGCAATCATTGCATTTGTTGGTTCGTCTACAGACCGGGCCATAGCAATTAATTTTCCGGACTTTCCTGTTCTGAGGGCAAACCTCGATGCAGATGAAAGTTTAGGATCTTTGTTTGCTGTCGAAATTGCAAAAATCTCATGATTACACTTCGTACATGTTGGATAAATCCATGCAGCGATGCTGGCCTTATTTGTATCTTTGAGTTCTGCTGCTTTATTTCCAGTTATCACAAAGTTTTGATCTTTACCGTTAAAGCTTTTCACACCTTCGTATTGATATTTTTTTGTTATATTTGTTGGCAGAAGGGCACAGCTTGAAATGAATGTCAAAAGTATAAGTAGTTTCATACATTAATAGTATAAGGGATTTAATTAAAGGATATATACAGCGCGTAATTGACACTTCTTCTTCGATTATAACTAGTACATTACTTATATTTCATACTATTTAAGTTTAGTTCAATTGATTACAGGTTGACCGTTTTATTGACCTATATTTTAGCAATTGTGTTTTTATGTTCACTTTTTCAGTTTCGGCCGAGACAAGCACTTGTTGCTGTAGATCCCTTGTATATTAACCTGTATAACATTCAGGTGAATAAGAATATTAATGATTACTAACATAAGGAATTATCATGAAAAAGAAAGTATTAGTTTTACTCACCAATCACGCAACATTAGGTGAAGAGGGTGAAAAAAACGGAACGTATCTTGCTGAACTAACTCATGCAGTTGAAGAATTTACCAAATCAGATATAGGTTACGAATTAGTTTCAATCAACGGTGGAGAGGCTCCAATTTACGGCCATGAAGATAAAGATAATTTAGATCCTATGAATGAAAAATACCTAAAGAATGAAGAGTTTATGTCAAAACTAAACAACACTCATAAAGCTTCAGATATAAACTCAGCTGATTACGATGCTGCGTTTTATCCAGGTGGTTACGGTCTTCTTTACGATCTTGCTAAAAACAAAGAGGTTGCTGAGATTACAAAGAAACTCTATGAAAACAACAAACCGGTTGCAGCCGTATGCCATGGCCCAGCTGGGTTATTACCAATTGTTTTATCAAATGGAAAATCTATCCTTGATGGTAGGCACGTAACAGGCTTCACAAGAGAGGAAGAAATTGCTTTTGGAACAATTGATAAAATTCCATACCTTTTAGAGGAGAGTCTCGTAGAAAAAGCTCATAAGTACTCTAAGCTTGAAGCTACTAAAGAGCATGTGATTGTTGATGGTCACCTTATTACAGGACAAAATCCAATGTCAGCGGGAGCGGTTGGAAAAGCAATAGTTAAACAACTTCAATAATTAATAACTTGCTCGTATTCTTTTATAGGGTACGAGCTAGTTTTTATTAAAATCTATAACCAATTTCAAAGTGAGCAATGGTAAAAGTAGGGATATTAGATATCGCCTCTACTAAGTCCTCAACATCATCTTTTTCTGAAGAATCAGGTCTGTTTTTTAGAAAGCTATCACTCTGATCAAGTACTGTAAGGGGATAGAATATTCTTAACCAGTCTGCACCAATGGTTAGTCCGTTATCAAATCTCCATCTATTTCCAAAGCCCCATACAATTCCGATAGTTTGAATTTTTAGTACATCAACTGTTGAGTTGGCTCCACCCCAAAAGTCGTCTCCAAGCTTTGCTTCAAAAGTATTCATATATAAGCCGTACTGAATATTAAAGGTATCGCCTTTATAAGACCTTGTTGTTAGATGTAGGCGCTGATCTGTTATGCTACCCAGGTCAGCTACAACCACATCAAGTGAATAGCTCGCAGTTTGAAAGGCTAGCTCGTAGTCTCTTTTATCTGTATTGTACGATCCAGAAATACCTAGCTTCCCAGGAAGCCAAGTGTCTAGGTAGGCGAATGATCCATATACTCCCCATTCTTTAAACTTTGCAATTTCTTCTGAAGCTTTTTCTAGCTCTTGAACCAGCTTAATTGCTTTGGGAGAGTCGGTCTCATTACTAGCAACTACAGTCGTTGAGCTGAGAAGCATTAAGTATAGTGATATCAGTTTTTTCATATAACTTGAACGCTTCTTTTTAGTTTTAGCTTTCGCTTTATTATTTTTCTTCTTAAGTGCCGATTTAAAGTTCTTGTGAAATGGCTGATTTGTTTCAACTGGAATTTTCTTTCCAATAATATGTTCAATACTTTTGAGTAGAACTTTATCATTTTCAACCGCAAATGAGATCGCAGTACCCGTTTTCCCGGCGCGAGCGGTTCTACCAATCCGGTGAATATAGTTTCTTGGATCTTCTGGTAGATTATAGTTTATGACCAGACTAATATTATCCACATCAATTCCACGAGCAGCCACATCTGTTGCTACTAAAACTCGAACTTTTCCATCTTTAAAGTCTTGAAGAGCGAGCTCTCTTTCGGTTTGAGGTTTCTTACTGTGTATACTTTTCGCCGTGACTTGAAGCTTTAAAAGATTCTCTACTAATATGTCAGCTCCAAATTTTGTTTTACAAAAAATTAAGACACTTTGATAATCTGAGTTTGAGAGAATTTCTGCTAATGAGAACACTTTATTTGATTTTTCAATATTGTAAATTTTATGATCAACAAGATCTACGGTTGTTGATTCTGGGGCAGCTTCAACTTTTTTAGGATCTTTGAGAATGTTTTGGCCAAGTTCTTCGATTTTAGCTGGCATAGTTGCGGAAAATAAAATTGTCTGTCGCTTCATTGGTAGCCTTTCAATAATCGATTGAACATCACTAAAGAAACCCATATCTAACATTGAATCTGCTTCATCGAGGACGAATACTTCTAATTGCTTAAAGTCCACATCACAAGTGGCAATGAGATCAAGAAGTCTTCCAGGTGTTGCAACAAGTATATCGAGACCAGAATTTAGTGCATCTACTTGTGCTTGTCTTCCTACACCACCGTAGACGACCTTTGTTTTGAGCTCAAGACCTTTAGAATAGTAATCTATATTGTCCATGATCTGAGAGGCCAGCTCTCTTGTTGGTGTTAGAATTAGTGATCGAGTACACTTGGGTTCAATATCAACTTTATTTTTTCCAAACATGTTAATAATAGGTAGTGAAAATGCCGCAGTCTTACCAGTTCCAGTTTGAGCAATTCCAAGAAGATCATTTCCCTCCATTAGTGGTGGGATTGATTTTTCTTGAATAGGGGTTGCTTCTGTATAGCCCTTGAGAGTAACTTGCTCAACAATAGACTCTAGTAGTTTAAATGATTTAAATTGTGACATATGGCCTTTAATGATTCGATCTATATATTGGATGATCGAGCTAAATTTAAAATATTCTCACGAACTTACATTAGCATCTTGAGTGGAGCAACATTTATCAAAGAATGAAGTAGAAAAGAATGAGTTTTTATAATCGAGTAATAGTCATAACTTTCGGAGGCTAGCAGTGTTGAAAAGAATTCTCTTAAAGCAGAATTTTGATACTAGAAGAGTAAACCCTTAAAGAGAGGTAAGTTACTGATATAATGAAGGCTTTAGGACTAAATATTCATAATTGAGTTTTTTGTTTGAGAAATATTTTTAAAGGGAGAATCTGTTCAATATCTCATTGGAATATGTCTATCGTGCACAAACTTTACTTAATCTACTAAAGTTCTTAACAGTTTATTGTACTAGTTTTAGTACAATATAAGTTAGATTATTGATTAGTCATGCGAACCTCATCCGACTGATCAAGTATAAACGTATAGTATAAAGTTATTATTTTTATAGTAATTTTATATTTAAAGTCTATGCCATTTGGTGATCTCATATAAATAGATAGTTCTTCAAACATGGAGGTTATATGAAAAAGTTATTTTTATTAAGTTCTGTATTATTTCTATTCAGTTGTACTCACAGTTTAGAAAGGGGAATTGTTGCAAAGTCTGAGACTACTAACAAAGCGATCGTCTACTTAGATAAAAATGAAGTTAAGGTTGGGGACACTGTTACATTCGAGCAAACTGACTGCCGACATGGGGGGGCTGACACTACTACGATGAACGAATTAAGTGTTCTAGGAGGTTACCCAGTTCAAACAGGTTATACACAATCAGCTTGTGAAACAATTTATCTTGGACGTGGAGAGGTAATTGAAATTATAGATGAAAACTACTCTGTTTTGAAGGTTGATGGCAATGTTGAACTTAACGATTCTACTAAAATTGAATTAATGAGTGAATAAAAATAACTTCATAGTAAGTAAACGTACCCTCAGTTGGGTTTTTAAGATTTGAATTTATTATGAATAATTTAAGGAGAAATATAATGAATAGAGGACTAAATATTCCAAAAGTGAAAGATCTATTGACTGGCGAAATTGTAGCATTACAAGCACATTTTTCACTAAATGATGTTGTAAAAATTTTCAATAGCTATAGGATTTATTCTGCTCCTGTTGTTAATGATGAAAATGAAGTTATTGGTTATTTTTCTGAGAATGATTCAATTAAGTCGCTTGGAAATAGTGTTTTTTATGATGAACAAAAAAATCCCTCTATAGAGTCAATCATGTCAACCGTAGTATATACTGTTAATCCAGAGTGGGATGTGTTTGAACTTGATAGTTTCTTTGTATCTAGAGGGATCGGATCAGCTCCTGTAATAGATCACAATAATCGTCTATTAGGGGTAATTACAAGAAGAGATGTTATCAAAGCACTCGGGAAAATTGTTCTTGAAAGAGCTGACTATAAAAAGCAAATTAAAGATCCAGTAAAGTTGAGCTCAAACCAACGAGCAAAAGTTATAATCGAAAATCGATTAGATATACACTGATAAATTCCCGCTCAAACCTTATAAATTAAAATTCTATTGAATAGAGTCGTAGGGGGAAACTTATCCATTAATGAGATAAGTTTCCCCTTTGTTAAATCAGATTAAATTCTTCACTGAATTAATGACTTCTTAGTGATTCCGTGAAATTTTTACACTCTCTTTCAGCTTTTGGTCTGGCATAACCATAAGTCTTTTGAATTTTATTTGTAAGCTTCTCCATGTGGCCATTTAACTCATCAATGTCTGAACTACTTAGCTTTCCAAACTGTGCTTTAATTTTAGATCTTGTTTCTTTCCATTCTCTGTTTTGTGTTTTCATACATTACTCCTGGTTAAGAATTATTAAGAATTATGTTTTACATCTATAGAATGAAGAAAACTAATACATAGTTACTATGCAACCTATAGCTGGATCCTATATTATGTAGTGTTAATAAATTATTAAAGACTTTGATTTCTCTATAGTTGTAAATTATCTTAAATAGTTTTAACCCTCCAATAATCATTTAAATTAATGATTTTCATCATATACACATTCACTAAATACAAGCATAGTTTTCGATACAAAATGAATAAGGGTGAATATGAGTACAAGTAAAATTTCTAATGCTGCCGATTTTATATCTAACAATAAGGATCATTTAATTTGCATGTGGGAAGAGCGCGCTAGGTGGGAAATCTTATCAGTTGAAGATGAGTCCGAGGTACTTCTCAAGAATCATCTAGTAGAGTTATTAGACGACCTCGTGAAGTCACTTCGTCATGTCTCAATATCTAGACAACCCAGAAAAGCAAGTGAAGAATTTTTTATTAAGTCTCGAAGTGAACAACATGTCGCTGCTAGATATCAGAGCAACGACAAGTACGATGTTGGCGAGGTTATGGCTGAATATATAATTCTGCGTCAAGTGATAACAGATGAACTTAGTCGAGCTGAATTATGTGAACTTGAAGGTGTGGAGGCAATAAATAGAATGTTTGAGCTAGCATCACTTGAGGCAGTTAAGTCTTTAATGATGACGATTCATAAATGTAAGCAAAAGATTATTTCAACATTAGTTCATGATATTCGTTCTCCACTCTCTGTGGCTGTTTCTGCTCATGAAGTTCTTTATGAGTTTCTTTCTCCGGGAGATCTGGGGAAACAAATGTACAGTATGGTTGAAAGATCACTAGATAGAGCTCTTGAGATGATTACATCATCCCTTAATCAATTCTCTACTAATTCCAGATCTAGATTAGTATTAGATTTCAAAAGAATAAACTTAAGCGAAGTATTTAGAGATACTTTAAAAGATCTAGACCAGGTCTATGGTAGTAGATTACAAATAAAAAGAGTAGACTCAAATATATATGGCGTTTTTGCAGATAAAATTCTTGTCCGTATATTGGAGAATTTAATTTCTAATGCTTTTAAATTTGGTGATTCTGAAACCCCTGTATCAGTTTCACTTTTAGATTGTGAGTCTGAAGTTTCATTACGAGTTCACAATCTCGGGAGAACAATCCCAAAAGAGAATCAAGATAAAATTTTCGAAATGTTTCAGTCAAATCTGGGGGGGATTAAAAAGAATATTCAAGGATGGGGGTTGGGCTTATCCCATGTTCAAATTGCTGCAAAGGCTCATGGTGGCCGTGTCAAGTTAGTGAGTAATGAAGAGCTTGGAACAGAGTTTGAAATTATTTTAAATAAAGATTTTCAAAGTGAAGGCGAAAAAGAATTCTCACTATAAGTGAAATATTTTTACCTTTTAGTTTTAATAAATAAAATTCATTCCTATTAATTTTTCCTTAAGGTTGTGTATGCAGGTGGTAAATTGAAATATCTTTTGAGAACTATATTCCATATAATTACTCATAAATCATTGTCAGGAATTGATGCTTTATTCTTTGGCTTACTTCATTCTTACTTTATGAAACGAAACTTAATTGTAAAAAAGAAACAATTAGTGGAGCTGTGCGAAGTGAAAGTGGAAATACTTACTTCTATTAATATTGATTTTCCATTTTTGACAGTAAACAATTTGAGGGTTGATCTTGTTGGGGAGCAGTTTAAGCTCGAAGGCCTAGATTAGATCTATAAGTTTGTGAATGTAATTTTTGTTTAACCCCAGTTATTAACTTATCTTGTATATAAATAATTCGCTTTTTAATATATATCATTGAGTATTAAAATTTTTAAAGTCCATGTCTATTACAAATTTCTGTAAATGAATTTGATAATGAAATTAATAATGGATCTAAACTTTTATTTGTTTGACATGAAAGATAAACTTTATACTTCCAGAAACCTTCCCTAGGCCCATGTAAATAAAGTGAATTTTTATTAATATGTTTATTCACGTAAATTGAAGGTAAAAAAGCCATTCCTATTCCGTCTAATGTTAACTTTACTATCGATTCAGTAATGTTGCTTTCAAGTATGACTTTGTTTTTAATCTTATTTTGGTCTAGAAATTCTTTAGTTTCTCTTTCTAATTTGTGACCACTTGTTGGCATTACTAGTTGAAGACTAGAGTCTATGGTCTGATTTGTTTTTTTTAAGCTTGAATTAATTGAATCACTTTTAATAGTTGGCTGTATTTCTTGATTACTCAGAAGAACTACCGGAATATCACTACAATTAATAACACTAATCTCTGTTCCTCTTATACTGATAGGACTTATTAGTATGTCGACTTCTCTAAATTTTAGCTTTTCTTTTAGTAAATTGTGGCTTTCCGATGTAATAGTGACCCTTGGGCATTTGTTTTTTTTAAATTTTGCAAGGAAGTGACTAACTATATCTCCTATAAGTGAGCCTGAAATCTCATCAGATACTCCAATCGTTATATTTCTTGAAGAGTCACATGTTTGTTCTTCTATCGATTCTTGCATGTCTTTAGATGCTTCGAACATTTGACTGCAGAACCCATAGATTGTTGTACCCTCTGGTGTCAATTGATTTCTTCTACCTACTTTTCTGAATAGTTTTATTTGTAAGTACGTCTCTAGAACTTTTATTTGTCCACTTAATGAGGGTTGGCTGATTAGTAGGTGTTTTGCTGCAGGAGTAAATCCTCCTGATCTAACTGTTATATAAAAATAGTAAAGGTGGTTGTAATTATACATTCTGAAGAAACGTTATCATACGCTCAGAGTAATTGTATGATACAGATCATTTTTTTGTTATTTATATGTCATTTACACTGGTCATTGAAAGGGAGAATAATACTAAGAGCCTAGGTGAGGAGATATATGAAAAAACAAGGTAAGAAAGTGTTAGTTTGTATTGATTTGACTATTGAATCAATTAACTTGGTAAAAAATAAGATAAAAGATTGGGATTGGATTGGCACGTCAGAAGTAATCTTTTGTCATGTTTTCCAGCCAAAGTTTTATTCAGATTATTTTTTATTTGGATCCTATTTTTCTGGGAGTCAACACCAACAAATGAAAAATATTATTGAAGGAGTGTTAGAAGATATTAGTGAGGAAGTATTTTTTAAGAATACTTCCTCAACACCACATTATTTTTCTACTTGTATATTTGCTTTGAACAAGAAAAAGGCAGTTGCCAACTATATTTCAACTCATAATATAGACGAAGTTGTTGTAGGAACAAGTAAAAGTAATGGGATTGTTGACTTGTTCTCGAGCTCATTTGGTAATTATGTTATAGATCACGCAGACTGTGACTTTAGAATATTAAAACATGGATTCTCCATTACCCCTTGAAGCTTTATTTTGTACATGGGAGTATTAATTTTTTTTCTTCAAATAGGTACTGATCTCTCTACTCTTGAATATTGTCTGTGATTAGAATCACTCTTTTAACTGTTCTCAGTCTTGGTAAAGATTATTTAAAAGTATTATAATATTATTGGTGACGATAAAACTTTGGAGAAAATATGAAGAATGTTGTGGTTTGTTTGAACATAGATAGGAAGAGTTTTAACGAGCTAAGAAGAGTTAAGTACTATGTTCCAGATAATGAAACAAATATTACTCTTTTACATATATGGGATAAAAAAGCATATAATTATCCAAGCGATATGATTGTTGCTTTCTATCCTAATACAGAACAAGCAGAAGATATACAAAGAGAGATGAAGATTAATCTTGAAGAGCAGTTCAACTCTTTGGACGGTCACTCTAGTGAACACTTTAATACTCAAGTTTTCTCTTCAACAAACCCTAAGAAAGAGACTGTTGGATTTTTGGTAGAAAATAATAGTGATCTTGTTATTTGTTTTAGTCCCGAAAAAGGAACTGTAGAAAACTTTTTTCATAGCTCTTTTACAAACTTTCTAAACGCTCATGCGCCTTGTGATGTTTTGAATTTAAGAATTAAGTAAGGGGTTTTCGTTTGTTTGATTTAGAATAATTTGGGAAGACGGAAAGGGGAATTGACCAGGATGGTAACCATAAAAAATAGTATTGTTTGAGTCGTTTAAAGGTGTCCATTTTTTGTTTGTAAATTTATGCTATTGCCAAACCGATGGAGGAAACAATGAATAAAATTAATAATATCGTTTTGTCTGTTAGTATGGATGAATTATCTATTAAGAACTTTTCCGAACTTAAAAACTCACATAATTTAGGTTTAGCTGACAATATACATTTTATTCATATCTATAATGAAAAGTTAATACATAACTTACCTTCATCTCTGGATTGTAGTGACTTTGGTAACGTTGAATCATATGTTGTTGAAAAACTTCATGACCTTGCCAAGGATTTGATTCCCAATCATATTAATGAGAAGGGAGATAGACACAGTCTTTGTATCTTTAACTCTAGTGAAAAAATTGAGATTTTGAATTATTTAGAGCGTGTTTGTGCAGATTTGGTCATAGTTTCATCTCGAAATGAGCATGTTTTAGAAGGATTATCTCCAAATAGTTTTTCTTATTGGTTAATTGAACATGCGCCATGTAATGTTTTAGTATTAAGGCCGAAAAAGATGAAGTTGTCTTAATTTATAACTGTTGACCGTGAAATTCTTCAACTAGATTCTTCAAATAAATTTTTACAACATCTTTGTGCAAAGTAAATGAGTCACAATTTCATATTTACCTCCACTTCTATCTGATTGTTTTTTTTTTCTTTTCGAGTCTTTATTGTCAAAATATAATGATTTCCTCTTGAATAATTGAAATTCATTGATTTTCAATTATTCGTATTAAATGCCTCAAGTCTTCGTAACTACTGTGCCTTTTAAAGTCATTATTCTTTCTTATTTGATTTAAATCTATCAATGTAAGAGGACAAATATTCCATTGATAATATCTATTAACTAGAATTAAGGTCTTTGTTGTATTTGTTTTAATATTTACATGCTATTTTATTTATATGAATTCATTTTGTTTTTTAAAGAGCAAGGTAATGCTTCTTTAAATTAAAGATCAGTTTTTTAATGTTTTATACTCGTTCATGTTCACTCTCCTTAATCTCCAACTTCTATCTACAACTTTTTTTCGATGTTTTTGTTGCTGTATCTTGATTTCTGATTATTAATGTTTTTTGTTGCAGATGAGCTAACGATTTTAATTCTTCATTTGAGTTCATTAATTGTTTATTTGCTTTTTATATTTTAGCGCGATCTTAAAATTTGTTACAAAGATAATTCATAACCATTAATCGTCATTTTAATGACATAAGTAGAAAAATGACGCTTATATTTATAGAAGGATAATTCAAATGAAAAAAGTATTAATAATAGATGATGATAAAGTAATGAGGGATCTAACCGGTGAACTTTTAGCTTTGGCTGGGTTTGATATCCAAAAAGCTGAAAATGGGATTGAAGGTGTGTCTTTGGCAAAAACGAATTCACCTGATATTATTATTTGTGACATTATGATGCCCATTCTAGATGGTTATGGTGTTCTTCATATGCTTTCTAGGGATCCACTTACATCTGCCATTCCATTCATCTTCCTAACTGCAAATACTGAAAAAAGTGAAATTAGAAAAGGGATGGAATTGGGTGCAGATGATTATTTAACTAAACCATTTAATGAAACAGACCTTCTTAATGCTATTGAAATGAGACTGAAAAAGGTAGAGCGATTTAACTGTAAGCTTTCTCATTCTGTTGATAGACTTGATCATTTCTTAGATAGTGCAAAAGGCTTAAAGGAATTAGAAGATCTATCTTTAAATGAACGAATTGTAGGTTATAAGAAAAAGCAGATAGTATTTCACGAAGGCGATATTCCACAATATTTATACTATATTCTGCGAGGTAAAGTTAAGATATATAAATCTCATAATTGTGGAAAAGAGTATATTACAAAAATCTTTAGCGATGGCGACTTTTTCGGCTTGTGTCCATTGTTTGAAAACGGTGCATATAATGATTCAGCTATTGTATTAGAAGATAGTGAAATTCGTAAAATATCTAAAAAAGATTTTCTTGGACTTGTTTATAAGAATAGAGATGTTGCTGTTGAGTTCATGAAGATATTGTCTCGTAATGTTTTAGAAAACGAAGAACATCTATTGGGACTAGCTTATAATACTGTTAGGAAAAGGACTGCAGATGCTTTAGTTAGTCTTGAAAAGCAGTATTCAGTTGGCAATGTTACTATAACTGAAATTCCTGTAACGAGAGAAGATCTCGCAGGTATTGCAGGAACAACAACAGAGACAGTAATTAGATGTCTGAGAGATTTTAAAGAAAATAACTTCATTGAAGTTAGAGGTAGGAAAACATTCATATTAAATCTTGAAGGTCTAAAAGAAATTATTACCTAGATCTTGTCGATAGAGACTTATTAATGTGCGAAATCATATTTACCACCTTTTGTTAGTGCCTTTTGATATGTCTCTTTGGATTGAACTTTTCTTATGAAATTTAATATCATTGGATATACTGAATTATCTTTAATTCTTTCTATACCTGCTTCAAGAGGAAAGATCATTAGAATATCAGCTCCCGTAAACTGTGCTCCGCTAAACCACTCGTTTTTGTTAAGGTGGGCTTCTATGAAATTTAAGTTGTCTTTGATGTTTGGATCAATATAGGATTTTATAACAGTGTTGGCAATTTTCTTCGCTATTGGCTTTATGAAAAATGGCATTGGAGATAATTTTATTCTATTGAATATTAACTTCATAACCAGTGGAGGCATCATAGAGCCTTCAGCAAAATGCATCCAGTAAATTAATTGTTCATAATCTTTACCCTCTTTTGGATGAGATATTTTATCCTTACCGTAGTTGTTGATAAGATATTCAACTATCGCACCTGATTCGGCAATAGTGCTTTCACCATCCGTTATTACAGGAGACTTACCCAGTGGATGAACATCTTTTAATTCTTTGGGAGCTAAAAAAGTTTTTGAATCTCGCTCATATCTTTTTATCTTGTAGGGCACTTTAAGTTCTTCGAGTAACCATAAGATTCTTTGTGATCTTGAATTGTTTAGATGGTGAACTGTAATCATGCCTGGAGCCTTTGTTCCTTTAAAGTTTTTCTAGTCATTATATGGTAAGCTTAGTGTTTGTGAATCTCTTTTGATCTACTGATTCTGTATAAAGTGATACTAGATTGTCATGGTTATCTTTCCACGCAATGACATCTCTGAAACTCAACCAATCAAGAACACAAACGAGCCAATCTTTTTGAAAAAGAGTCAGCCTATTTGTTGATTGAATATTATCTAAGTGATCAAGAATTGAATTTGCCCTTTTAAGCATCCTACTAGACTGTTCATTTTTCCAGTCGGGATCTGTTTTCCAAAGTATTTGTTGAAAAAGACTAATGCAAGAATCGCAAAGTTCATCTATTAGTTTAAGATCAAGTTTTTCTTCGATAGATAACGAAATAGATTTTTTTGCTAGAAGATATTCACATATTAAAGAAGAGTCAAAAATAGTTTTTTCATCTTCAATCAGTATTGGAATACGTTTCACTGGTCCATACGAATCTAATTGTTTTGAACCTTCAGGACTCAACGCTTTTAATGTTACAAACTGATACTCGTGACCTTCAAGCAAAAGTCTTACTTTTCTAACATAAGGTGATGTTGTTGATCCTATTAATTTCATCATAAAGATTTCTTTTGTTGAAGTTAGTGATTTGCTTGAGTATTATGACTTAGAACTCAATCTAAGTCATGGAGTAAGATTTATTGTTTGAGTATGCATTCTTGTTTGTTAGAATGAATGTATGAGACATATACACACTGCAACACATTCAGCTATTGATACTCTTGATGATAAAACTATATTCCAAAGAAAGGCCACTAGAGCAATTGTTCTTAAAGGTGAGATGATTCTTATGTTATTTACTGAAAGATATCATGACTATAGTCTGCCTGGTGGAGGTCTGGAAGAAGGTGAGGAGAATATCCCCGGTATGATTCGTGAGTTGTCTGAAGAGACGGGAGCTACAAATGTTCAAGATATTTGTGAATTTGGAATCTATGAAGAATACAGACCTTGGTATAAACCTGACTTTGATATTCTGCACATGATTTCATTTTGCTATATTTGTAGAGTAGATGATGAGTTGGGAGATACAGCGTTTGAGCATCACGAAATAAATAACGGAATGAAACCGGTTTGGATTAATATTCATGATGCAATTGCACACAATGAAGAAACGCTTGCTACAAGTAATAAAAAAGGGATGTCGATTGAACGCGAAACATTTCTTCTTCACCTAATCAAAGATGAAATGCTTAATAATTAAATAGTAAAAAAACGATATCTTATCTCTAAGTTGATTTTACAACTCATTAAACAATACTCAAGTCGTTCACTCTGGTTTCAAAATGTTTTAAATGGATTTTGACTATAATTCAAGCGCTTAAATACTAATTCATTTTCCTACATAACTAATTACTACTTTTAATATAAATTGGTAGTACAATATAACCTAAATAAATACAGGAGATATCAAATGGCTGAATACGCTAAAATAAAAGAAGCTTTAGAAAAGAAATTAGACGTTCTTGAGGGACGAGTTGATAGAATTAATGATGATCTAAGTCAGCCTCATGATAATGACTGGGCAGACAAAGGTAGTGACCTCGAAGGTGATGAAGCTCAAGAAGAAATTGGTGAAATGGCCGAAAAGACTATTAATAAAATTAAATTCGCCCTTTCTAAGATCAAAGAAGAGTCTTACGGTATTTGTGAAGAATGCGGTAACAAAATCTCAACTGGTCGCTTAGAAGCACTTCCATACGCTGTGAACTGCATAGACTGTACGTCAGAGAGCTAAACTAAATATTCCATAAAAGAGCTCTCTATTTGTGAAAATAGAGAGCAATATAAAGTTTAAATTGCCTCTTTCTTAATATAATTTCACAAATCGATATCTAGGCTCACTTAGTCTCTCTATAAATAATACACTCAATAAAAGTCTGTTGTGCAGCGCGTAAAAATTATGATAACTTTACTCACACTTAAGCAAACTTTGGAGACTTTATGAATAAGCCACTTACAATGATTTTAGGATTACTTGTAGTTTCATCTATATACGCTAGTCGTATGTCTCCAGAAGACGCTAAGGATAAGGCCGAAAGCTCTTGTTATTTCTACAATACAGCTTGTTCTCTAGGAGCTGAGATTAGTTTTAAGTTAAATGAATCAAAACTCAGTAAAAAAGATAAAATCCGAGCATCAATAAATAGCTGCAGTACTGATATGGATACTGATCTTAGAAAAATCTCATGTCTTCACGGATCACAATTCTTTTATTCAAATCTATTAGGTCAAAATAAACTGAAGAAAAAAGCGATGAAAACAATTCCATTTATAGTCTATACTGCTGGTCATGCTTTAGGAGTAAGTATCTCACTTTTGAATTACTTGTCTGATAAAAAGAATTTTATAGGTGAATCTAAAGCTGACTGTGAATTGTATTCATTTGATAATGATGTTCTTAAAAGATGTCATCAAGGTCTTGAAGCGTTTAAAGGCATTTTGTAAGTTGAATTCCTACTCTTTTGTCATCGTTGGCCAAGTACATGAAGTTGTCTTCAATACTACATGTGAGCTTCATTGATTTCTCTACTAAACTTTCAATAGGACCGTTTTCTAATACCTCTAAATTATAAATATTAATTTTTTCATTTCCAGTAAACTTATCTTTAATCTTTGGAAGCCACTCTTCCGCTTTATTTTGATGATAAGTATAAATACTTACTTTCCTTGATTTTCCGGCTGCTTGTTTTATTCTTTTTTCATCGGGTAGTCCAAGCTCAATCCAGTGGATAATCTCTCCAGTTAAACTCATTTGCCAAAGTTCGGGCTCTTCAACATTTGACAATCCTTGAGTAAATTTCAAGTCATCATGTGCACTGTGGATGAATGCCAAAAGGCGGTACATCATGCGAGCTTCACTTTCTGATGGGTGTTGTGCCATAGTCAGATCAAATTCTTGATAGAAGTTGGTATCCATGTTGGAGATGAAGATATTCAATTTAAAAATGGATGCACTGAGGGCCATAAAATCACCTTATTAACCAATACTACTATAAAACACCTAATTTCTAGGATAGTCTAAGTATTAACCTTTTTAAAGAAATTATATATTATATGGCAAAGAACCAAGAATTCACATGTTCAAGTTGTAAAGCTCTATGCTGTCGGTTGGAAGTTCGACTCATTACTGACGCAGATGAGTTGATTCCTGAACGCCTGACCGAAAAGATTGATAGCCAATACTATGTTATGAAACGCAGAGATGATGGATGGTGTGAAGCTCTTGATCGCAAAACGATGCTTTGCTCAATATATGAAAAAAGACCTTTTATTTGTCGGGATTACAAGCTTGGTGATTATGATTGTGTCATTGAGAGAAATAAATATTTATAATTTATCATGAAATTATTCGCCGTCTAAAACCGATTCCAAGTCGAACTTTCAAGTTTTCTCCACAAAATGGATCCGGTGTTAAGGTCTTGCCCAAAAAAACTCAAATCTGCTATGAATGTTTAGATAGTACAATTAATAATATATCCCTTTAGGATTATAATTGTTAATATCTAATCAACAAAGGATTGAGCCATGAGAAAAAAAGCTGAAATACTTATTATAGATGATCTTTCTACTGAATCAAACTTAGCTATTGAAACTGGACTTTATTGGGCCAGTAAATTGAGTTGTAATCCTACTTTAATTAACCTTGAAAGATCAGATGCTTTAATTAGTTTAGATACAAAAGCAGAAGATGAAGATCTCCTTAGCTATATTGACGAAGTTAGAAAAAAAGAAAAACTACTTATTTCAAAAGATAGACCTCGTTTTTTCAATGAAAATGGGATTGAGCCATTATTTGATTTCTCAGATGATATAGAAAATATCATCAGTAAGTCTGTCGAGAGAAAATCTAAACTAATTGTAGTCGCATTTGGTAAAGAAAATAGTAGAGAAGATCTCTTCTTAGGTTCTTCATTAAGTAAGCTTATAAGAGAATCAAAGATTCCAGTTTTAGTTGTTAAAGATAGAGCTCAACTTAATACTCAGAAGATTCTTCTAGCATTTAATATAAACGAAGTTGCTATGGATGCCATTGAATTCGCATCGGTGATCTGTAACTTTACTGATAATTCAATAGTAACACCACTTCATATTATTAATGAGGTAACATATAATTCTATAAAGCCTAGAAAACTCTCTCAATTGGCAACTTTTACAACAGATGAAGTTAAGAGAAACCTTATTAATAAAATAGATAAACGATTAAAACAACTTAGTGTCGATGGAAGCTTTACTACTGAAAGTCTAGTCAGTTTAAAAAAAATGAATATTGATGACTGTTTGGCCAGTACTATTAAGATGTCAGAGAGTGATTTAGTCATATTGGGCAAAAATAGTGATAATAGCTTTTTTAGCGCGTTCAAAGAGAGTGAGATTGAGAATCTCCTAAATTCTGTTGATCAATCACTATTGATAGTTAAGCCATTCAAATAGTTACTCCAAGTTAGAAAGATAGAAAATGACTGTCGATAGACACACTATAAGAATTTGCTCTCGTTTGGTTGGGTTCATTTTTTTACTCTTGGAATATTAATCACTAAAGTTTTTAATCTTAAAATATTGAAAGGTATTGACGACTAAGACTAGATTATAGGTTTGATTTTTATTTCACTTAATACTTCATCGATAACTTTCTTAATCCCATCTTGATTAGCGATCCCATAGAGTTCATATTGATCTTTAGTTAGCGTTTTAGTTATTTCACGTTTTTCATCTCTCGTTTTATGATGATTATCTGAGAAATCTAATTTTTTCAAATTAACTATAAATTGTATATCTAACTTTTCATTACTTAACTTCAGCTGAATGGCCATTTTTTGAATACTTGTCCATTCTCTTGAGTCAGGTACATTTACCAAAGCTTCTATACATTCCTTTTTGTTTTTAAATGCTTTAAGTTTAAACCTATAAAATTGTTCAAATATTTGAGTGAAATAGAGAATAGGCTTAATAGGAGTGATGTTAAGTTGCAGAAAGCCAGATTCAAATGGCGAGTTAATATCACCATAAATAATATATAAACTTCCAGTAGTATCAGTAATAGGACAGTTATCTTTAAGATTGAAATTGAATATAAGTTCGCTTTGATTTGGCTTAAGTAAAATGCTTTCAACTACAGTTATGGCCTTGCTGTCTTTTGCTTTGAATTTTTTTATGTTACAAAAGCATAAGTGACATCCTATCATTGTTGAGTCTGGATTTTGAGCACTGTGATCTATAATCTTAAATGCACCCGAAATAGTTTCACCTTGGTTCCAAGATTCGCCATCAATATTCATATTAAATTCTAGTGGTTTTTTAAAGAATGTTCCTTTCATGTTCATAATCTTAATAGATGGTAATCATTGAGTCAAAGGTTGAGTTGAGAATACAATTTTCAATTTCTCTAATAACAAATTATGATTATAATTCACCTCATTATTCTAAAAGTTGGTGCTAGATTAAACCGATTTCTTGATAGTATTTGATAAAAATGATAGATTGAAGCAGCTTTAGTAATAAATAGAACTTGTTACTTGTAATTAATTTTATTTCTTCCTATTTACCCATTCACCAAAGCTTGCTATGACTTTTTCATCTTCAATAAAGTGGTTGTGAGATACATCGACGTAATCAACCTCAATGTTTCCATCTAAGTAATTTTCCCACCCTAGTCCTCGATGAGAATATAAACCCTTTTTTTGGATAGGTATGCGGATAAGAAAAATATCTCCTTGATAATTGAGAGGCTTATGTTTCCTTAGAGCTTGAAGATTTAGTTGCTCGATAAGTGTGTACCTTATTGAATGTGGCGTTACTGTGTTAAAGGCATTAAATATTCTGTTTATTAGCATTAAAGTTCTAAATCTGAAGGATTTAAATAGCTTTTCTCTGAGCGTTTTCTTCACTTCTTTTCTGCTTTCGGCATCTACTTTACTTTTCTTTGGAAGTGGAATTGATGTATCAAACATTGCAATAGTTTCAACTTCCTTTCCAAGCTCTTTTAGCTTTTTTGCACAAACGTATGCTAATAAACCTCCTAGACTTCCACCTACAAGGTTGTATGGACCTGTAGGGCACTCTTTTATAATATCATTAACATAATTTTCGGCCATATCATCGACACTTATAAAGCCTATGTTCTTTCCATCCACACCAGTAGCCTGTAGACCATAGACATCATGACCTGTTAAGTGCTTAAGAAAGACTCGATAATTCAAAGTATTTCCACCTAGTGCGTGAAAGAAAAAATATTTCTTACTGTCATTGTTATCTTCATCTCGATCCTGAAGTTTAATCAAATTTGAAAATTTATATGGGGTTCCACCATTTTTAATTGTTTCGTCAACTTTAGTCGCTAGCTCTTTAAGATTTTTAACTCTAAACAATAAGGCCAGATCAATATTTTGTTTAAATTCAACTGATATTCCATGAAATACGCTTGCTGCAACAAGACTATTTCCACCGATATCAAAGAAATCATCTTCTAGATAGACTTGAGGAATGCCAATTTCTTTTTGCCAAATTTTGGCCAATCGAATCTCTGTTTGGCTTTGTGGAGGAGAAAGTGATCGATTAATCTTTTGTCGCTCTTCAAAAGGACTTGGTAACTTCTTTTGATCTATTTTACCGTTAGGTGTTAATGTGAAGCTCTCCATAGTAATGAAGTGCTCTGGAATCATATACGGAGGTAGTTGGTTTAATAAGAATTTATCCAGTTGTTCTTTATCTAATATTTTATTTTCTTTCAAAATCAGATAGGCGACAATTCGAACGTCACCAGGATTGTCTTCTCTAATTATAACAACTGACTCTCTAATATCTTCAAACTTACTAAGTTGAATCTGTACTTCACCTAGTTCAATTCTATGGCCTCTGACTTTTACTTGATTGTCAGAGCGACCAAGGCATATGATTTCTCCGTCAGCTGTGAGACGGCCTATATCACCAGTAATATACATTCTTCCTTCACCTCTTACTGAGTCGGGAAGGAAACGTTCATCGGTTAGTTCTGGAGCATGGTAATATCCATTGGCGAGTCCATCTCCTCCAATATATAAGTCGCCAATTGCGCCTATTGGTAATGGCTTTTTGTCAGTGTCAAGAATATAGATAGAGGTGTTATCAATTTGCTTTCCAATCGTAATCAGTGGATCAGTTAGGTTCAATTTTTTACAAGTTGACCATACAGTAGTCTCTGTTGGCCCGTACATGTTCCAAATCTCTCCACAATTATTTATTAACATTGGAGCCAGGTCTTCAGGCATCTTTTCACCGCCACAAAGAACTTTGAGTTTTTTATTTCCATTCCATCCAGATTTGAAAAGAAGTCTCCAGGTTATCGGAGTGGCCTGCATGATTGATACGTTATTTTCATGCATTAATATTTGAAGTTTTTGGGTATCTTTTGCTTCTTCTTCTGTCGCTATAACTAGGGTTCCGCCACAGATCAAAGGCAAGTATAATTCGAGTACAGAGATATCAAATGATAAAGTTGTGACTGCACAAAGTGTATCATCAGAACTCATACCGGGAAGTGAGCGCATACTCTTGAGAAAATTAGTCATATTGCTAAGTGATAATTCAACACCTTTTGGCATTCCAGTACTCCCAGAGGTATAGATGATATATGCCGTTTGGAGAGGAAGATGTTTGAAAATGTGTTCTTGATTTGCGTCAAAATTATTTTTATTTTTATAGAAATCTTCAATCGTAATATTTACTGTTGATTTAAAATTATGTGAAAGTTGTTTATTGGTCAGCATATGCTTCACTTTCGAGTGGGTGAGCATATATGCCACTCTATCCTCAGGAAACTTGGCATCGATGGGAAGATATCCACAGTCAATTTTCAAAACTCCAAGTAGGGCCACCATCAACTCACAAGAGCGAGGAAGGGATATTGCAACTAAGTCTCCGGATTTTATACCGATTGACAATAGATAATGTCCTAGTTGATTTGCTTGCTGATCTAAGTCTTTATAAGTTAAATTTTTACCCTGTGATATGACAGCGATTTTATCAGGAAATAAATTTTTTGAATTGTTGAAATCGTGTAAGAAACTAACGTACTCATTTTTATCAAAAGTAGAGAAACATTTTAAACTTCTATCTAGCCCTTGTGGCGATACTTTTTCTAGTTCATCAATTCTCTTGTCTTGATTCATGTGTATCTGATCAAGTACAAATAAAAATTCATCTTGAATGATATCAACTGACTCTTTCTTTAGTAATTTTGTAGCGTAATGAAAGCCACCTAAGATTTTATTCGTATATTTAGTTAACCATAAATCTATTTCACTATGTGTCATATTCGTGTCCATATGATCTCTGGTATACTCTTGATCTAAGAACGTAAACTGACTTCCAGAAAAATCCTGATACATCAGAAAACTTTGGTACATCGGAAGTCGACTTGAATCTTCTTCTTTATTGAAAGAGTTTAGTAATTCACTAAATGGAACTTTTTTAAAACTTAGACATTTTTTTATTGTATCACTGGTATCTAAAATATGTTGCTTTACAGTTAGTTCCTCTTGAAGTTTGAATGGTATGACGGCTGTATTAGCATAAAAGCCTAAGGCTTTTAACTCATCTCTATTGTTTCTACCTATTGTTGGTGTTCCTATATTAAATTCTTTTTGGTTAGTCATACGACTCAGGATTAAAGAGAAAGCGAAATAAAAGTAATTATATAAAGTGATATTGTTATCTCTACAAAACTGACTATATATTTGCATCTTCTCACTTGATATCTCAAAATTAATCATATCACTATCGTGAGAGAACAGCTTTGGTCTTGGGAAATCTGTAGATAATTGTAAGGGGATCAAGTCTTTTGGAAACAAGCTCTTTAAGTTTTGTAGTTCGGCAGTGAACTTTGGAGATGAAATGTAACTAACTTGAGCTTCTTGATAGTTTTTATAAAGTTCAAGACTTGATTCACTTAATTCTTTATTTCCACCTTCATGTTGTTCATTTTTTAACAGCTGAGCATATATCTTCTCAAGTTGTTTGAAAAAAATCACGCCTGAACGTCCATCCCATATCAAATGATGAATATTTGAATAAAAAAGACACTTATTATTTTCAATAAAAATTAGTTTAAATCTAAATAGAGGCCCCTGTTTTAAATTAAAATCAGCCTTTGCATCTTTATTTAAATAATTAATTGCTTCAGTTCTTGATAAATTTATCGTTTCGAGTTCAACTTTTAAATCATCAATGACCTCTAATTTTATTTGACCACTAAGTTGTACAATCTTGCTCATCAACACGGGATGTTGGTCGACGAGAATCTGTAGTGTTCTTTGAAGAATATTTGAATCAATTTTTTGTAAATGATAGGTTATAGGTATAGAAAAAATACCCTGATCTTCTTTTTTGTTTATGAATAAATATAGTCTTAGTTGTTGGTTATTTAACTCTATAAATCTAGGCAAATCTTTTCCTTGAATTCTCTTAAGATATGATATTATAGCTGAATTAAGATTTATTATAAGGGATACCAATGATCAACTCAATACGAAATTGGCGTATTTTCACATTTACTTCTGTTCTTACTATCAATATTCTAGCTCTCCTTTTTTTAACTTTTAGTCATTGGCCTGAATGGTGGAGAAATATCAATTTTGAAGACTCCCATCTTACTTGGTTTTCAAGCATTCAACTCATAATGATAGGCTTTGCCAGTATTAGTTGCTTCTTTTGGTCAACAATACTTGGCACCTACAATAGTTTTGTTGATAAATACTTATTCGGTGCCATGGGATGTGGCTTTATATTTCTGTCTTTAGATGAAAAATTTATGATCCATGAGAGACTACGTGAAAAAGTATTTATTCCTAATGAAATAGGAACAGAAATTACTGGTGTGGGCGCTGGGGATTTTCTCCATTTAGTTATTGCTGCTGTAGGATTAGTTGTTTCGTACTTTATCATTAAGCAAATTAAAGCATCTAAACTGTCTTTAACTTTCTACTGCTGTGCCGTTGGACTTGCACTTTATAGCGTTATTACTGATGCAACTATGCCTATCCCACCAGCTGATGCTATTTTGACTGAAGCTGAGATAACGACTGGTCGACTGCATCAATTTACAGAGGAAATATTGGAAACATTCGCTCAAGCATTTTTCTTAATGAGTTTTATAAATTTATCTTTTGAACGCTTAGAGCTTTTTGCAATCAAATACACAAATAAAGTAGAGGAAGATCTATAATGGAATATTTAGCAAAAATTAAAAAAATTATTGATGACACTGAAGATTTATATATTCATAAATCTACCAGTGATATTAAGAACGAAGATAAAATTATTAATGACCTTGGAATTGATTCTCTAGGACGAGTGACTTTGTTCTATGAACTTGCTCATGAATTTAATATTGATGAAGACTCGATTGATGAGTCTGTCTGCCAAAACTGGGAGACTGTTGATCATATTATTGAATTTCTAAAAGATAATTCAAATGGATAAGTTAGTAATTCTGAATATTAATCAAAATCCAATAGCAAAAATACCCGATACTCTCATAACTAAGATTCAAGATTTGGTTTCAAACTCAGTCGAAGTTATCCACGTGACTAAAGCTATGAACCTAATGAGCATATTAAAAGATGCCAATTGGATTATCGGATACCCCTTTCCATTTACTTTTATAAAAAGAAATAAAGTGCTTAAGGGGATACTATTACTCTCAGTTCAAATTCCAAATAGTTTTGTTGCCCCAGAACTGAAATTTTCCGTTGATAATATTAAAGGTCTTAATAGTGACTACGTCGCAATTCATGGAGTTAGTTTATTAAATAAACTATTAGATACCCAAAATATAAATGGCACTGAACTTACTGTCGGTATTATTGGATCGGGATCAATTGCTAAAGAAATTCAACCTCTAATAAGTCCACTGGTTCAAAAGGTCATAACGATATCTAGAAATAAAGAGAGTGATTATCAGTTTGAAGACTATAAAGAATTCTTATCTGGATCTGATATAATATTTCCTCTAGTGACTTTAAATTATGATACTCAGAAGCTATTTTCAAAAGAGATATTCTTTTCTAGTTTAAAGAAAGATGCCTCTTTAGTTAATATTGCTCGTGGCGAACTATTTCAAGAAGATGACATTATAGATTTTTTATTTTCGAATGATAATTCTTTCTATTATACCGATGTCGTTTTTCCTGAACCATACCCTGAAGCTGGAAAACTTAATAATCATCCAAAAATCTATAGAACAAATCATGTTGCTGGTTTTGGTCCGGATCTGTGGAATAGAATTGAAAAGAAAACGATTGAAACGCTTAACAAGTGGCTTAAGTAAGCTCTGAGATCATCTTTTTTAAAAGCTCTCTTTGGATTTTACCAAGAGATGTTTTTGGTATCTCTATACCAAAATATACTTTTTTGGGGATATGGCTTGGAGGTAGATTTTGTTTTAAAAAGGAGTGAATATTTTCTAGACTAAGATCACTATTGATTACCAGTACAGGTATCTCCCCATATAGTTTAGATGACTCAGCTATAAGCGCACATTCTTGAACGCTCTCATGAGTCAGCAATAATGTTTCGACTTCATTCGGGAAAATATTAATTCCCTGGTGAATAATGACATCATCTACTCGTCCATTGATAAATATATTATCATCTTTTAAGAATACACTGTCTTGAGTATTAAAATAGGAATCTTTAAGATTAGATTCACAATAAAGAGATTTAATTTTTAATGTGTTAGACACTTCCCATTCAACTCCTCTCAGAGGTGTTCCAAGTGGAAGAGATAAAGATTCACTCTTTAATTCAGAAAGATTTACTTTATAAGTTGAAACTCTGGGTCCCATTTCTGTAAGGCCATATGTGTAGTAGAACTGTGTTTCAGGAAATATTTCACTTAACTCCATCATCTCTGATTGATAAAAGGTTGAAGACCCAATACTTATAATTTGGGGTGATATTATCTTTTGCTTATATCTTTTAGAAAACTTAATGATCTGTCTTGCCAAACTTGGTGATAAGTACAAAAGGTCAATATTCTTATCTCTAATATCATTCAATATATTGTTTACCGAAAATGCTTCTTGATAAAAGTAAGTTTCTGCTTGATTTATTAGTCCTCCCCAAACGCCTACCACGATTCCAAAACTATGACTAAATGGTAGTGGGAATAGAATATTCTTAATCTGAGTCGTATTAAAAGATTCGTAGTGAGCTTTTGCATTTTCAAATGGTGATAACAAAGGAAAGAAAAACTTTTTAGGTGTTCCAGATATTGATGTTGTACCACTTGAACAGAGTATATGACCTTCAGGGTGAGTTGAATATCCATTGCACTCTAGTTTGATCGACTCGTTATTATAGATAATAGTATTAGCTTTTTGAGTTATGGCGATCTGATTCAAAACCTCAGTCGGTATTTTGGGATTGAGTACAAGGGGAATGTCTCCTTGCAATATTATATCGATATAATTCTTTATATATTTTTGGTAATCTAGACAGGCGAGGGCAATAATATTTCTATCTTTCTTTATAGGTGTGTTTAACTTGTCCTCTGAAAAGTCTATCTCAAGAGAATGGGAATCTTCTAGTCTTGTAAATTTTGCTTTCATAAAATATATTATCCCAAAAATTTCTTATGAAGTCATTATTAGGCGATAGTTTTCATCCATGGAGTAGAATAATTTAACAATTCAACCTAATCGTAAATAATCTCGTGTTATTTGAACGTCTGTAATAGCTCTCACTCAATTGAGCAATACTCATATACCTAGTTATGGCACAAACTATGCAGGTTAATACTGTATAAACAATAAAGAGAGCATAAAAACAGTACTTTATAGGTGATAAAGGTGTCATAAACCTAACATCTGTATAATTTTAGGAGATCATATGAAGGCATTATCATTTCTATTACTTGGAATTTTTCTATTGAGTTCGGGAACCGTCTTTGGACAAACCAAATCAGAGCCAAAAGCACCAATTCTTAGCAAAGAAGGAATTAGTACATTCATTTCTGATATTTTTAGAAAAAAGACTCCAGAAGAAAAAGCTTTAAGAGAATCTGATAGAAATGAAAGAAGAGCCGCTAGAAGAGCTAGAGCAAAGAAAAGAAGACAACTTAAATGCTCAATTGCAAAGACTATGAAACCAGAATGTTGGCAAGAAAGAGATGAAGCCGTAATTAATGTTGCCTTAATTTATTACGGTGATGATTCTATGAAAATGAGTGACCTCGATAGAATTGAGCCAATATTAGTAGAAAGATTTCTCAAAGCTACAGATCATGCCCTAAGGGTTAATGTTATTGCTAAAAAAATACTTCCCTTCAAGCAGAAAATGCCAACAGATTTTACTTACAATAATATTACAGACAAAAAAAGACTTCAGAGAATTTGGTATTATGAAAACGTTGGTGGGCACGTGATGAAAGAAGTTTATGAACAATATTTGGCAGCAGAAGAGATTGAGACTGTTCATAAGCTAGATTCAGTTCTTACGATTACAAGTGCTCAATTTAATGCTCTTGGGTTCGCTACCGGAAGAATGTCAGTTACTGAGTATCCTTCAGAGGTAGCATTCGCGGCTAAAGGTGGTGGAAGAGTAGACTTTCCTTCTGACTATACTCTTGTAGATGAACTTATTCATGAGCTTGGTCACAATATGTTTTTAGGACATACCTCAACACCATGTTTAGTTCAAAAAATTCAAGAACAAATGGGAGTAACTACTATCACACCTGAAGTACTTCAAGAAGTTAATAGATGCTGTACCGATTCACCTAGTGGTAATGACGTAATGTCATACTGTAGAAAAAGAGGAAATGTATCTGAAGACTTTATGCATGGATTTGAAAGTTGTAACTTAGACATGATAAAAAACAAAATAATTCCAAATATGTTAAGCGGTGGAACATGGCATACTAAAGATAGATCTAGATGTATCTAATTTAAAATAAATTAAACTTATCCAGGCAGGGTGACAAATGTTCATTCTGCCTAAATATACAACAAAAAGTTAAGTAAATATCAATATAATAAATTCCTCTGTGGCCAAACTTCTTCTCAATTGACATTATACCTCCAAACAAGAAATAACTTAAATGATAACTGGAGAAAGTTTATGATTACAATTTATGGTTCACCAAGAACAAGTTCAGGCCGGTGTTATTGGACACTAGAAGAAATTGGAATTGAGTACCAAGAAAAATCAATAGACTTCAAAGAAAAAGAACATCTATCTCCAGAGTTTTTAAAATTGAACCCAAACGGTAAGATTCCAGCTCTTGTTGATGGAGATTTTGTCTGTTGGGAATCAATGGCCATTAACATGTATCTTTGTGAAAAATATAAACCAGACTTATTAGGTAAAACACCACAGACAAAAGGTCTGTCTTATCAGTGGAGTTTTTGGGCAAATGGAGATCTTCAAATTCCTTTAATAGAGAACTTTATTCAACTGATCTTCGTGCCAGATGCTCAAAGGGATCATACTATAATTGACAAAAACTTGGAGAAACTTCCCGAATTATTCGAAATGTTAGATAAAAACTTACAAGAAACAAAGTATCTTACAGGTGATGAGTTTACATTAGCCGACCTAAACACTGCCAGTGTAGTAATGATCACAGAGGCAATTAACTTTGATCTTTCACCATACGGACATATTATTAAATGGATTAAATCTATAAAAGATCGTAGTGCTTTTCAAAGATATCAAGTGCTTCGTAATTAAGCCTGCAGTGCTCTTTCATTGAATAATTGTATTAGCTAAGCTACTATCCTTGCGTGAAACAATCATTCTATAAACTTACCCATAATAAGCTTGCCTCAATTCTCGAAGAAAAGAGTCTAAATTCATCTGGTGCAAATCTTCTCTTCAACTGGCATTATAAAAAAAAGCTGACTTCACCGTGCCTTACGGATCTCGCAAAAGATACGATTAGTTATCTCGACAAAAACTTTGATTTTAATTTGCCAAAAATAGATCAAGCATTTGAATCTATTGATAAGACCGTTAAGTTTCTCTTTGAATTAAAAGACGGTAATAAAGTTGAAACAGTTCTTATTCCATTCAATAATCGTTATTCTATCTGCTTATCTTCCCAAGTTGGTTGTGCCATGAAGTGCTCGTTTTGCTTCACTGGAACTCAAGGTTATAAAAGAAATCTCACTACTGATGAGATTGTAGGGCAGTACCTTGAGGTTTACAGATGGCTAGAATCTAATCGTCCAGATGATGGTAAGATATTGAATATCGTTTTTATGGGACAAGGGGAGCCGCTACACAACTTTGACCATGTTAAAGATGCTTGTGAGATTTTTATATCTCAAGCTGGAAGCTCTGTTGCAACTCAGAAAATCACAATTTCTACTTCTGGATACCTGCCTGGTCTTAAAAGATGGATTGAGGAGATGCCTGGGGTTAATCTTGCACTTTCTTTGCACTCACCATTTACTGAAAAAAGAGATGAACTCATTCCAATTAATAAGAATTATCCGCTTATCGAGATCATGGATTATATTGATAAAATCCCACTTAGAAAAAAACAGTTTATAATCTTTGAATACTTACTTATAGAAGACTTTAACGATAGCCCTGCAGATGCTCACGCCACTGCAAAGTTGATTCAAGGTCGTGAAGCACATATCAATCTAATACCTTTTAATCCCTTTCCTGGATCAAAATACAAGAGACCATCTGATGATAAAATACTTTCATTTCAGAAGGTTTTAGATTCTTACAAAATCCCATGCATGATTCGTTCTACCAAAGGGGATGATGTACTAGCTGCTTGTGGACAGCTTAAAACCTAATCTTTTGTCTCTTTATTCCATACTTTCCCTCTTTTCGTGTGTACGATTAAATGAAATACGAACTTTGAATTAGATCCAAATCTAGAAGGCTTTCACCTATGACTATAAAACGTAAAAAACTCGGCGGTAAAATTACTCTCATGGGGTTTTTCTCATTGGCTTTTGGATCTATGATTGGCGTTGGTTGGGTTACAGGAATTGGGAGCTGGTTTATTTCAGCTGGTCCTCTTGGTGCAATTATAGCATTTGGTCTCGCGGGAATATTTATGTCTCTTATCGGGCTTTGTTATGCTGAAGTCACGGCGATGATACCTGTGGCTGGTGGCGAAGTGGCTTATGCTTACAAAGCTTTCGGAGCATCCAAATCTTTTTTAATTGGTTGATTTCTAGCTTTTGGATATTTATCGGTTTCGGCTTTTGAAGCAATCTCAGTGGGTAAAGTTTTAGGATACCTTATTCCCGGCATTGATCTCATCCCATTGTATAGTATTGTGGGGAGTCAAGTCTATGCATCGCACCTTGTACTGGCTTTAGTTTTTACAGGCTTTATAACTGCAGTTAATTACTTTGGTCCCAAGTACGCTGTACGTGTACAGATATGGTTAACTTATCTTTTCTTATCGGTTGTTGCTATTTTCGTGGGTGCCGGATTTATTTATGGTGATTGGAATAATATACAACCTCTATTTTCTCAACCAAGCTTTTCTCTATCTGCTTTTGGTGTAATAAACGTTTTCATAACTGCTCCATTTTGGTTTGTTGGTTTTGATACTATTCCTCAGGCTGCTGAGGAGGCGGGTGCAAATATAGATTTTAAAAATTTAGGAAAAATCCTTATTGCCAGTATACTTGCATCTTCAGTCTTTTATATGATTCTTATTCTTTCGACTGGTTTAGCATCTCCTTGGCAAGATACAGTTAAGGGAGCTCTTCCAGTGGCTGTTGCATTTCAAAATCTTTTCTCTAATCCACTTTTTACTAAACTTGTTTTAATTGCTGCACTTCTTGGATTATTTACAAGTTGGAACGGATTTTTTCTCGCTGGATCAAGAGTTCTTTTTGCACTTGGACGGGGAAGATTAATATCAAAGTCATTTGGAATGGTTAATGAGAAGTCTGATACTCCAAGTAATGCCATTCTTTTCACTGGTGCTTTTACCTTGATAGCTTCATTTCTAGGACGAGGTGCAATGCTCGCATTTGTAAATGTTGGATCATTATGCATAGCCTTTGCATTTTTAGGTGTTTCATTTTCATTTTTAAGACTCCGTCGTGATTATCCTGATTTAAATAGACCTTATAAAGTTAAATATCCAAAAACTGTTGGTGTTCTCGCAATAATTGGCTCAGTTTTTATTCTCGCAGTCATGCTCGTTCCAGCATCTGGGTTTAGCCTTGCATAGCCACTTGAGTGGGGAATATTAGCTCTAATTAGTTTATTAGCTATTGGGTTTTGGCTTTCTGGTAAGAAAGAGAGAACATCGCTATCGGATGAAGACAGAGATCACCTCATTTTGGGGGACTATAAGTAAAGTAAGATTTTCAATTGAGTTTAAACAGAACCCAGATAGTGTTAAGCCTATAAATTAAAAAAGGATTTATATGAAATATCTAGCCATGATTTTGTTACTTACAACTCAAGTGTGTTTTTCTCAAACTCTAGAGGAGTTCAGCCTCTTAACTCATGATGCAAAAATGGAATTAATTGAAAATGGTCATTTTGACGAAGTCACTGATCAAAATGAAATAACTAGTACTATCGACATGAATCTTCTATTTAAAACCGTTAGTTTTGCCAATGACCTTGTGGTTGTTTGGGGTGATACTGTTTTAGAGGGGCCTTACGCAATTGTTGAGGACGACCTAAATATCTCTGTAGATACTATGTATTATAAAAATGGCATCTTATATGCGATTCAAGGGTACGTATCAAACCCAGCTATACTAATTGAGTCAACTGATTGTGAATTTGATTACGATACTGGTGAATATAATGAGCAATGTTACGAGGGAACTATATCTCAGTATTTTTATCTGGACTTTAATGGAGTAGAAATAGAGTCGGATAATTACGGTGACTTCGATAGCTAGTGTAAAATATCCACATAAGTTGTTCCAGAGTCGACTGAGGACTTAGCTTTTGACCTTTAACCCTTGCTGGGAATTCTCTTTTCAGTAAATCATCTTACATAAAGTCTTCATTCTTTTTTCTTTAAGATTAATATCAAATTATTTATTGTGATTTCTTTACCCTCTAAGTTTTAGGATCGTTATTTATAGGTCTTTATAGAGTTTTGCCACATATCTTTGCCAATAATCAATAGAATTCAATTCAAACCTGCTTAAGTATCAGTATTTTGGACCGATTAGAACATTGATGTAATTTATAATAAATAAAGATTATGAAGCACTTCTTATGGAGATTAATGGGTATAAACAAAGTTCTATTCCTTTTTTTGTTACTATTCATTGGTTGTGAAGGAACAGGAAATATCGACTTAGATCCACGAGAACCTAGTTTATCTACTTCAGATTTTTCTGGTATAACATCAGTCGATCAAATTAATGACTCGTCTGTGCGAATTCTTTGGTCTAGTGATCCTTCTGCAATAGGTTATGAGCTCTATAATACAGTTTCCGGGATACCAATATTTATCTCTTTTATTGCTGCTCCTGCGGGAACATTCACTATCGATGGACTCTCTCCTGCTACAAATTATTCATACAGATTAAATGCAAAGTCTGCTGATGGATCCTTGGATAGAAATAGAGCTGATGCCAGATTTATTACAAATTTTGCACCAAATCCTCCGAGCTCAATAGTTATGCAAAATCCAAGCGAAGTTACTGGTATTGATGTATCTCCCACATTCCTTGTTAGTGGAGTGAAAAGTGGAGATACAATAAGAGTCTTTACAGATAGCTTATGCTCAAATGAGGTTGGAAGTTCTAGCTCTTCTGGTACAACTGTAGGAGTAACAACAAATAATCTAGCAATTGGTACATATACTATTTATTCCAATACAACGAACTCATCTGGAACACCTTCAATATGTTCGACAGCAAATATTATTTATACACTTAATTCATGTCCTACTGATTGGATTAGAGTTGATGGAAGTGCTATTCATGAAACTGACGCTTTTTGTGTGATGAAGTTTGAAGCAAAGAATGTGGGCACAGTGCCAACATCTCAAGCTGCAAATGTTCCTTGGGTTGTGGCTAATCAAACTGTTGCAAGTAATACATGTAGAAGCCTTGGAGTAAATTATGATTTATTATCAAACCCTGAATGGATGACAATGGCTCATGATATAGAAATGGTCGATAGTAATTGGTCGGGCTCAATAGTCGGCAGTGGTTGTCTCTTTAGGGGAAATGCAGGAGTGACTGATGCTTGTGGTTACAACACAGGAGCTTCTGATAATGGAACTGGACGTGATGTTAGGGCGAGCTTTACATTATTAAATGGTGAAGTCATCTGGGATCTATCTGGTAATGTCTGGGAGTGGATCGATTGGAGTAAAGGTGGATCATTAACTCAAATTACTCCTTCAGAAAAAGCATTTGATGGTGACGATGGGGCTCCTTCAAATAGCGGTTATATGGAGCTTCCTCTTATTGACTCAAATATTGAAGCTGGAAGAGAGATGGCCGAAAATTCATGGAAGCCAATAAATACGACACTTGATTCCTTGGATGGAGTTGGAAAGTATTATGCTGGTTTGAATAATTATGGTGGAGCTCCTCTTAGAGGTGGCGGCAATAGCAATGGTGATCAAACTGGCTTGTATGCATTAGTGCTTGAATACGAGAAAAGTGGAGCGGGTGTCCCAAGCTTCTTTGGGTTTAGGTGTGTTTATCGTCCATGAACCATTTGGTTTCGTATTATTGATATCCACTGACCACGCTAAATTATACTTAAGAATAATCTAGAGTAAAACATCCACATAAGTTTTTCCAGAGTTGACTGAAGACTTAGCCTTTGCGCTTTGACCTTTTATGAGAACTTTCTTCTCAGTAAAGAGTCTTTTCATATGAAGTTTTGATATTTGATTCATTTCTTCATTCTCGGTCTGAGCTCTAAGAGCTTCCATAAGTACAAGGTCTAATCTATCGGCAGGTGCTTCAAGTTCAAGAGTTACGCGGAATGAGTTTTCTGGTTGTTCTGGTATTTTATAAGTCATACCTCTCATCTAGCATCAAGAGGCTTCAGAGTCAATTTCAGAACTCAGATGACTCTGATTTAAATCCCTGTAAAAATGTATCATCGATGGCCATATCCCTTAATAAAAGTTAACTATTCCCTTTATTATTCTTCTTAACTTTTTTGGTATGCGATGATCCAGTTAAACAATATTTCAAAGCACTTCGGTGTTCAGGTCCTTTTTGACGATTTAGACTTAATGGTCGGTCGAGGGGAGCGAATTGGCTTTGTCGGTCGTAATGGTTCAGGTAAGTCTACGTTATTTAAAGTTATTCTAGGTGATCTTGTTCCCGATAGCGGTGACATCAATATTCCAAAAGGGTACCGAATTGGTGCACTTGACCAACATATTCACTTCACAAAGCCAACTGTTCTAGAAGAGTGTTGTCAGGTCCTAACTGAGGATGAGCAATACGACTGGTGGAAAGCAGAAAGAATCCTCTTTGGTTTAGGTTTCTCTGAAGAAGATCTACAAAAAGCACCTGAGAGTTTCTCTGGTGGATATCAAGTTCGGATTAACTTAACTAAGGCCCTCGTTCAAAACCCAAATCTTCTTCTTCTAGATGAGCCTACCAACTATTTGGATATTGTATCTTTAAGATGGCTCAGAGGCTTTTTAAGATCATTTAACGGTGAAGTACTTCTCATAACTCACGATAGAGACTTTATGGACTCTGTTGCCAGTCACACTGCAGGTCTAACAAGAAAGAGACTGCGTAAGTTTCAAGGTGACACTACTAAGTTCTACGAACAAGTATCAATCAGTGATGAGATGTATGAGCAAACCAGACTTACACAAGAAAAGAAAAA